>OWIK01000485.1_pt1 | contig 13276 bp, 8 predicted proteins | sample 1732691 | NCBI WGS metagenome assembly OWIK01 (sample SAMN05065743, study PRJEB22554) | human gut metagenome | biome: ENVO:2100002; feature: ENVO:00000062; material: ENVO:00002003 | host: Homo sapiens | place: USA | reverse complement strand
ACGCCGAAAGTACTTGGCCGGAAGCGGCCCGGGAGGATAGGAAGCTGCTGATAAACATAAAAAGCACTTACAGAGATGTAGGTGCTTTTTTCTTGTGTAAATTAGGTTTCTGTCTTCGTTATCAATTCCTAAGATAGTATTCAGTTGTAATGTCATGTTTTGTTTTGTCCTACCTCTTTTAAAGGCTAATAGAATACTCTGATATATCTTTTATTATTCTTACTTTCTTGTATGTCTCAATTTCCGTTTCGTATATATCTGTCTCAATTAAGAAAAGAACAGATAATACACCAGAAAGATGAGACCGATAAAAGGCAATAGACTAAGCAGTATGCTCTCTATAAACATAGTAATTTGAAATGCACATAGCACGACAGCCAAAAATACTGTAGCTATCGGCTGAAAAATATACGTTACAAGAAAATTTTCTGATTCTTCTCTGTATTCCCTGTTGTTTCCGGTATCCATAATTTTATCCCCGCTTTCTTTCCGGCCTCACTGACTGCTACATCTTTTGCTCTAAGTATATAGGCTACTCGTGTCTGTTGTAAAGCATCAAATTCAGACAGCCCATGCTTCTTAAATGTCTTGACTACTGTATCCCATGTCGCATTGTCTTCTAAATAGTTGTTGTGCTCTCTTTTCTCCTATGTACCCATGCCGAACACGGAAGTTAAGCTCACAAACGCCGAAAGTACTTGGCCGGAAGCGGCCCGGGAGGATAGGAAGCTGCTGATAGATATGAAAAAGGACACTCAAAGGAGTGTCTTTTTTTTATTGTATTATCCAATTGTTAAATGATAAACGGTTTATTGCTTAGCAACGGAACACCGGTGGATTTAAGGAACGAAGAACGTCAGGGAGGCAAAATATCTTTCTGTATTTACCTTATTTTTTAATTCATCAGAAGGCGTGGTGTCAAGTCTTGTTTTGATGACCCATGCACCCCAGTGATCGATGCGGATGTCCGCTATACCGTCTCTGTTTGTGGATACATAAGCAGATGATTCATCATTTTTGGAATAGCCTTCATACATGGCCTGAAGTTTTTGGAATGCCAGCGGCTTTCCTTTATAGAGTACCTTGACTTTCATGCGGCCGCCCCGGTTGTTTTCCAGAGCAAAAGGATTGGTCAGGGGGATAATTTCCAAGGTATGGCCGATAGGACGACTGATATTTCCGGTGAAGCTGTTGCCGGAAAGAAAAACAGATTTGGCAAACTGTTGGGAATAGACACTGCTCACAATCTCACGATGTCCGGTTTTCGGTCCTTTGACAGCGATTTCCTTGCCGTTTTCCCTGTACGTTGTATTCATGGAAGGGCGCCGTGTAATGGCAGTCAGATACATCCCTTCTGCAGGAAGTGTCAGTTTCGTTTCGCCGTAGCCGTCTTTTCTCAGGGTAAGGGCCTCTTTTTTCCCGGATGGAGAAATCAAGGAAACATCGGTGAAATCATCGGTGTTAATAAATCCGTCGACAGGATAGTGATGACCCCACCCCATATATAAATGGGTCACTGCACCGCGATTCGGACGATAGGCAGGGGTGTAGTCACTCATATTGATCCATAAAGTGTGGGCACTGATACCTGTGGTGATGAGTGCAGATAAAAAAGTTGTTGATAAAGCAAGTTTTTTAGTAAAATTTAATTTCATAACTATCCTCCCATAAAGAAATATAAATAGTTTCACATATTCTTATTATATACGAAAAGGCAGAATACAATAAGAGTATTCCGCTAAACAGACACAGGAAATCCTTTAATTGATATGTTTTTGCATGGCGGCACGAAAAAAGACACCCTCATGGAGAAGGTGTCTCTTTTTTATTATTTGCTGTTCTTTTTCTCGATAATCTTACTGTAGAGTTTTGAAGCAATGGGGAAAGCCACGAGACCTGTTATGAAAAGAACGGCACAATTTATTGCCAGTCTGCTGTCGCTCCCGTAGATGTATAAATTTCTGGCCGTGTCTGCGACGTATGTATACGGTGACAGATACGCCAGACAGCGCACCCAGAAAGGCATGGCCTCGAGAGGCCAGGTGAAGCCGGAGAGAATAAAGGCAGGCACGGTATAGAAAACGGAAACCCTGCTGAAGAGAAGCTCGTCTTTGCATAGGGAGGCAACAATGCCGCCAAGTTGTATAATGCAGAACAGGAAACTTCCGGCAAGCATGAAATGCTCCGCAAAATTTCCGTTTACGGGAAGCATGAAAAAGTGGTTGCTTATACCGAGAAAGACGACATAAGAAAACATACCGAGCGACCAGTAAACAAATGTCTTGACCAGCCAGCGTTTCCAACGGGACAAAGCAAATTCTTCGGGAACTGGTTTGTTTCCTTTCCATAAAATACCGCTAGATACGGACAGGAGCAACCCTTGCTGCATGGCAATCAGGGCGAGTCCGTAGACGAAGAAACGCATATAATCAAGCTTCGGATTTCCTAATATACGGTAATTGAAATCGACAGGCGCCATTCTTCGTTCTGCCAGATAAGGAATCTGGTGGAGATCTCTTGCGACGAGTTTTTTCCCGGTTTCCTGATTGAAATGCTGGATAATCTCAAACGCCGCGATATTGCTGTTGCTTGTGATCATCATATTGCTTCCCTCAATGATGAGAGAAACCGTGCTTTGCCGTTCATGCTCGATATCTTTGGTGAAATTTTTCGGAATGACCAAAGCGGCGGTATGCCGGCCGTCATGACCGAACCAGTCTTCCACGTCTTGAAGATTGCTGCCCCGGGCCACGGCACGGAAACCGTCACTGTCGGAAAAAGAACGGGTCAGTTCACGGCTGAGATATGTATTATCCTGATCGACAATGAGAAGAGGAATCTGATTGACTATACCGAACGCATATAACCAGGCAAAAAGGAGTAAATACGCAGGCGCCGCTCCCAAGAGAAGAACGCCGCGGCGCAAATCATGATAAAAGATATAAGCCAGCTCATTTTTGATAAGGCGGAGATACTTTTTCATCAAGACACCTCCTGCCATTTACGATACTTCACAAGGAAGAAAGTGAGAATCATAAGAATGATACCTGCTGCTGCCATGATACCGGTATCCTCGGCCAAAAGATTCGATGCACCTGCCAGCGACAAGTCCCGCATCGGCAGAGCCAGATAGGTAATCGGGAAAATCGCCCGTATAATGGCGGGAAGCTGCCCAAGCCATTCCTGCGGCCAGCTCAGACCGCTGTACAATAAACCGGGCATAATGAAAAGCAGTGTATTCTGAAGCGCCAGCACGGGAGCATTGAAAATGATGGACAAGAACATGCCGAGACCGGTAAAGAAAAAGACAAACACAGCCTCCAGGAATAAAAATTCATACCACGGAGCCCGCAAAGGAACGGCAAATACGTATTGGGAAATCAAAAGACAGATACTGAAAACAGCAACAGTTACCAATTCCAAGGCACAAAGTTTTCCCCAGAGCAAAGCCGTTTTATAACGCCATTTCTGCGCTTTATTTTTGACAAACATATCGACCGCATAAAGGAAAAGAGAAATCTGGATACCGTTGCACACAAGTCCTAAAAGCATGAAATTGCAATAACTGTTCGTCGGGTTATTCAGGATACGCACACTCATGGTCGCAGGATACGCCATCCGTAAAGCACGGTCGGGATAAATCGTCATATGCTCCAGTATTTTCTGGCTTCCGCCGACCAAAAGATTCAAATTGATTTCCTCGGAAGCTACCAGAGCGGCACTGCCGTACACCATATTCGAAGCCTCGATATAAACGCCCACCTCGGCAGGGGCGGCCGTACGGAGATTTCTATCCACTCCGGACGGGACATAAAGACCGACCTTGGCCTCGCCGTTTTTCAAAGCCGCCTGCATTTCCTCATAACTCGATACCTGCTTAACCACACGGAAACGGTCAGACGTATCATAATTCAGAGTCAGAGTGCGAGAAATACTGCTTTGCTCCAAATCACAGACAACGACGGGAATGTGATTCAATACATTCGCACTGTAAGCCGCACCGAAAAGAAGAGTATACACAAGAGGAAGCAAAACAAGCAGAAAAAGCAGGGTCTTATTAAAACGCCCTGCACCATAAAATTCCTGCCTGAAAGCAAGCACTGATTCATGAAACCATCCTTTTAACATAGTCCCACCGTCATTACATTCTGAAACGCATACCCGGCCGTATACGGGGATCGTTCACCTGCACCTTTACATTATAAGTAATAATATCCTGATCATCGCCCCGTTCACTCGTGGCTCTGTAAGTAGCAAAACTGGGCTTTTGAGAAATATCGACAATCGTACCCTTCACTTGGAGATTCTTATTGCGCCCGTACAAAGTGACTTCACTGTTCAGCTCATACTTATCCAAATCCGTTTCCTTCACCTTGAAATTGACCCAATTCTTCGAAGGATCCTGAAGACCCACAATCGGCATACCGGTAGAAACCATAGCACCGGCATCCACATATTTCGTTGTCACAATTCCGTCAAAAGGCGCGGTAATGACCGTCTCACCTACATTGACCGCCGACTGGTTGAAAGCCTCCGTACTGGCCTCTACATTAGCCTCTGCCTGCTCACAAACGGCAGCGAGAATATCACACTTGCTTTGGAAATTTTCATACATAGACTTTGAAATAGCCCCGGCCCGGTACAACTCCTCATAACGTGCCAAATCCCGGCGTGCCTGATCCAAATTGGCCTCCGCCTGAAGCTTGCCTGCCTTTGCGGCACTGATTTTCGCTTTAGCCGCCGCATTCATGGCACTCACTTCCCGGGCATCGACCTGTGCCAGCACGTCCCCCTTATGAACACGGACGCCCTCCTGCACATACAAATCGACCAAACGCCCCGGAATTTTAGTATTGATAGATACTTCCGTAGCATCCGCCTGACCCCAGACCGCCGAAGCATCCGGATTATCCTTCTTACCGCAGCCCGAAACGGCCAGAGCGGCTATCAGCATCACTCCGGCAATATAACGCTTACCGCTGTTTATCATACAAGTTCCCCCTTATCACAGAGATAGTACAATATTATTTTAGCAAATAAAAAAAGCAAAACAAATAGAAATATAAATTCAAATTAATAATAACATGAGAACCGCAATCATACAAGACAAAAAACATAGCTATACAAGCCAAAGAAAGGAAAATTCACGGCATACACCGTAAATAAAAAAAGAAATAAAAAACCAAAAAAAGAAAAGCACCGTCAGAAAACGACAGTGCCTGCTTTCTTATTCCATTTCATTTAACTTGCGTACCCGTTCCGAATGGCGGACCTCGGAATAAAACTTCAAGAACTTCTTGGCAATCACAGACAGAGGACGCCCCTTCACCTTGACCACCGTCTTATGCAAATCCGGATCCACATCCTTAATCTGCTTATATACCAGCTGATCGTCAATCTCTTCCGTCAATTCGATAGGAACGATGCTGACCCCGTAATCATCGGAAGCCCACTGGAGAGCCGCCGTCCTGGTCGTACAAATACTCAGAATTCTCGGCTTGATATTATGCGCCTTGCACGCCTTGCTGATAATCAGATGACACCCCGCAGAAGGACAAAGCGGCAACCCCGCAATATCCTCGAGCGACACCATATCGGAATTCCGCATTTCCTCCGTCAGGAACTTCGAATCCTTGGCAAAAATCGCACAAACCTCTTCCTTGCGCTGGAACAAAACCTCAAAATCATTCTGATGAATCAAAGGCACACTCAAAATACCGAGCTCTGTCACACCGCTCAAAAGCTGCTGCGACTGCTCATTCACGCTGCCCTCATAAATCTCATAAATCACATTGGGAAATAAATCATGAAACGGCTCAAGACAAGTCTTTATAAAAACCGACGACCGTGAATTGGCCGCACTGATACGGAGCGTACCGCGGTTACCGTCACTGACATCATCAATCTCATTCTTTGCCATATCCTCCAAAGAACAAATATACTTAGCCTTGTGATACAAAATTTTCCCCGCATCCGTAAGAATCAGATGCTTACTGCCCCGCGTCGTGATAATCAGCTTCGTACCGAAATGATTCTCCAACGACTTCAGCTGCTTACTCAATGCAGGCTGGGCGATATGGACAAACTCCGAAGCGGCGGTCATACTTCCCGCCTCTACAATAGCCAGAAAATTCCTATAATTATCTATTTCCATAAAAGACTCCTTTGCAATGATTTCCGATGCCGGCCGGATACAATTGCAGAGCTTACCGATCTCTATTGTTTAATAGATTAATATAAAATTACAAAAAAGTCAATTTAAGATATGAAAAGGGAGATATTTTTCTAATAAGAAATATTTTAAATTCCAATTAGATATTTTTAATCCAAGCGAAAGTGATGTACAGTATAGCTAAGCAAAGATGCCGACCAAAAATTAATGAGTTTGCTGTTGAAACAACAGAGAGGAGTGGTTATCATGACAGTTAAAAGACACCAGTTATTCGGAAGAATCATGCAACATCGTATTGATTCTGCAAAAATATTCCCCCACATGGGAGAAAAAGGAAAAGAATTCACCGATTTCATCCAGGGAGCACCGGCTTCTAAAGATGAAATAGCAAAACACACAGCAAAAGCAAAAATGTCTTTCGCAGCAAGATAATACAAACCCCTTAACTCACCTTCCGGGAGTTGTAATATCTATGTGAATATCCTTTATGAAGTGACTCGCAAAAGCGGGTCATTTTAATTTGCCCGGAAAAAAGAAGTCCGTTTTTTACAGGAAACAAACCAAAAATAAAGAAACGGATCAAATAAAAAAAGCCGTCCTTGCATGATGGGAAATAAAGAAAGGATAGGAAACGTGAGCTGATGAAAGGGGCAAGCGTGAGCAGAAACGAAAAAAGCGTTTTTTACAGAGCGGTATTAAATACCTGCCTGTCATTCTCGAACGGTCGTAAAAAGCGGTCGGGAATACAAGAATAAAAAAGTACGGGGTAGAGTGAAGAATCCAGGCAGAGATTGGAGATATTAAATGTGTTTTCCTGTACCCTATGCCGGATTCTTCGCTAAGAGTCAAATTATGTTTTCTTCTATCATCATTCCGCTTCTGCCCACCGCTCAAGAATGACGGCGAGAGAGAATTGCGTTTTTCAATGGTATTAAATACCTGCCCGTCATTCTTGAACGAAGGGAAAATGCGGTCGGGAATAGCGTTATAAAAAAGTACGGGGTAGAGTGATGGCAAGTGAACCACTTTTCGAGGAGCAAAGCGACGCTGCAAAAGTGAGTGAAACGCCATACCCGACCAACGGGAGCGGTAAGAATCCAGGCAGAGGTTGGAGGTATTAAATGTGTTTTCCTGTACCCTATGCCGGATTCTTCGCTAAGAGTCAGAATATGTTTTTGTGTTTCTTTTCTTCATGTATGCTTGATACCGCTCAAGAATGACGGCGAGAGAGAATTGCGTTTTTCAACAGTATTAAATACTTGCCTGTCATTCTTGAACGAAGTGAAGAATCTAGGCATAGGATACAGGTATTAAATGCTAATCTGAATCAGACCAATTTTCGGATAAATCATTCCATTTAGGATTTATGCTGTTAATCAGCTCCAGCTTTTTATAACGGCACCAGCCCTTTAATACCTTTTCACGGTGAATGGCATACTTTATGTCACTAAATTTTTCAAAATAAACCAACAGACAAAAATGATATCTTTTTGTAAAGCCGGGGTGGATACCATTCTTATGTTCATATAATCGCCTTCTTAAATTGTTAGTCACTCCGATATATAAAGCACTTTTCCTTTTTGTTGTGAGAATATATACATAATATTCCACTTTATTTCTCCCTATATAAAATCTCTCATGAAATCAGAATAATTATATCATTTAAGAAGAATTACTTACAGAACGGCACTAAATACCTGCCTGTCATTCTTGAACGAAGTGATGGCAAGCGAACCGATTTTCGAGGAGCAAAGCGACGCTGTAAAAGCGAGTGAGATGCCATACCCGACCAACGGGAGTGGTGAGAATCTGGTAGAGGTGGGTTCTGTTTTTCAACGGTACTAAATACCTGTCTGTCATTCTTGAACGGTCGTAAAAGGCGGTCAGGAATACAAGAATAAAAAAGTACGGGGTAGAGTGAAGAATCCAGGCAAAGGTTGGAGATATTAAATGTGTTTTCCTGTACCCTATGCCGGATTCTTCGCTAAGAGTCAGATTATATTCTTTTCTTCTATCATCATTCCGGTTCTGCCCGCCGCTCAAGAATGACGGCACGAGTGAATCGCGTTTTTTAACGGTATTAACTGTCTGCCCTGTCATTCTCGAACGAAGTGAAGAATCTGGGCAAAGAATACAGGTATTAAATACGCTTTTTACGATTATTCTATGCCGGATTCTTCGCTAAGAGTCATATTATATTCTTTTCTTCTATCATCATTCCGAATCTGCCCGCCGCTCAAGAATGACGGCAGGGGTGAATTGCGTTTTTCAACGGTATTAACTGACTTCTTATATAGATAAAAAATAAAGAAAACAGGACTTTGAAATTTTTATTTCCCTTTCTTTTCTCCCTGTTATTCTTCGGAAAGCCTGTATTATCTGAAAAAACGATGTTACATTTCCTTTGGTTTTTCATAGTTTTTACCGGATATCCGTCATGTATGATTAAAAGTAATACATGATTATATAGAAAATATTTGATATAGATTGATATTAGACGTATAATGATAGTGCAATAGTAGCATCATTTATTTTTTTGGGGGGGTAGCTTTGAGGCACTTCTCTTTTTAGGAGGATGTATGAATAAAATTTATAAGTTGATTTGGAGTAAGACGAAAAACTGCTGGGTCGTTGCGTCCGAGCTGGCGAAAGGGCATGCGAAAAGCACCTCAGGCCGGGCCAAAGGCAGTGTGCTCGCGGCATCCGTGCTGACGGTTCTTTTAGGGAGCGCGCTTTTCCCGATGGACGCGGTTTACGCCGCGGATCCCGTCGCTGACGGACAAACGCACTATGTTTCTGTCGGCGTGAAGCAAGGCGAGAAGATCAAAGTAAGAAAAAATGTGTACGATGCCAATGGTCACCTTCTGCGTGTGGAAGAAGAAGAAGTCGAAATCGATCCGACTAAAAACTATAATCCTCCTGCGAATCCTTCGGTTAACTTCATCGGCATCGGCGCCGAGCTCTCTCAATATGGGAACGGCTCTGTCGGCGTCGGATTTAAGTCGGGCGCCGCGGAATATGGAACCGCGTTGGGCACCAATGCGATAGCAGGCTCGCTTGGCGATGTCGCTATCGGATGGCAAGCGTTCACAAGCGGTTTTGTAGGTAACGCAGGCAAATATACCGCCCCGAATAAAATCGCGATCGGTACGCAATCCACCGCGCTGGAAGAAAACGGCATTTCCATCGGTACCAAGAGCAAAACTCGGGATAAAAACGCGATCGCGATCGGTAATGAAGCGGAAACAGGGAACGCAGGCGGCGGGGCGAGCAATGACTCGATCGCTATCGGTAATAAAGCGAAGATCCAAGGACAACATAACGTCGCGATCGGTTCCGGTGTTACCGTCGGAGTTGGCGAGAAAGATAGCGCGAGTTCCTATGTAGTCGCCATTGGCAGTGACTCCCATGCTTACGATACAGACAGCATTGTCATTGGCGGCAACAGTGAAGTCCGCGAAAACGCCACCGTCATCGGTAACCGCTCCAAAGCTGGCATGCAGTCGGTGGCTTTGGGCAGCGGCATTGAAGCGGGCGAATGGTCGATCGCTATCGGCTTGGAAAGTAAAGCGCATAATCATGCGATCGCCATGGGCTGGAATTCGGATGTATCCGGTGAATACGCCATCGGCATCGGCGAAGAGGCAAAATCTTTTTCGAATAAGTCCGTATCAATGGGCTACCAGGCGCATGCGTATGTAGGGGAATCTCTTGCTATCGGCAACAGCGCTCTTGTTGGGGGAGAAAGAATTACAGAAACTGCGTATAATGCGTTATCCGATGCGGAGAAGAAGAACTACATCCATGACAGCTACGGTGACTTCTATTTCAAAAAAGACAACAAGTCTTACTATAGCACGGCTGTCGGACCGCAAGCCAGAGCGTATGGCAAAAACGCGACGGCGCTGGGAAGTGCTAACGTAGGGTCGATCGGGGAAGGTAGAATGGCTGATGGCGGTACGGCGATCGGCAGCAGTTCCAATGCGGCATATGAAAACGCCACAGCTCTCGGTTTTCATTCCATCGCCTATGCGAAAGACGCGGTCACTATCGGCGCGAACACCAGAACGGAAGTCGCGGGCGCAGTCGCTTTGGGCAGTGACTCCCAGGCAACGGTCGAAGCCGGCGTGTATGGCTATGACCCGTATAAGGAGGGCAGAAAACAGGAATCGCCTACATGGAAATCTACGAAAGCGGCTGTCAGTGTAGGCAAAAATGTCTATGACTATAATTTGAAGAAAAACGTTGAAGAAACCCGCCAGATTACCAATGTCGCTGCCGGCACTGAAAACACTGACGCCGTCAACGTGGCGCAGCTGAAAAATCTTAAATACAAACTGAATGATGATTTGACAGATGCAAAAGGCGACTTAAATCGCAAAATCACCGCGAACGGAAATCGCATCACGAGTCTTTCCAACAAGGTAGACGGAAATACCGACAATATCAACAACTTGAAACAACAGCGTCTTACCGACATCAAAAATATTAATCAATCGATAGAGGGACACACGACCCGCTTCGTTTCCGTTAACAGAGAAAATACCGGTGAAAAATCAGATAACTACCTCAATGACGGAGCGACAAAAATAGGTTCTATCGCGATCGGACACAATGCTCATGCGAACGGAGAACAGGCCGTTACTTTAGGCTACAATTCATTCACCAGAGGACAGGGCAGTGTTATCATCGGTGAAAGTTCGGATCACTCCACTCTTGCAACTGCCACGCTCAAAGACGGACAATTCGATCAAAGTATCATTGTCGGCAGTCAGAACGAAGTCTATGCGAAAGATGCGGATTTGGGCGGACGAGAAGACACGATTTTAGGAAGCAAGAATAATATTACAGAATCCCATGGCACATTTGTCCGCGGCGTAGGTAACTATGTGGCTGACGCGTATAATGACGAAGTCATGACCGCTGATGAAAAGAAACAACTGGAAGGCTATTTACGTGAAGATGAGGGTGCACCGGAAAGTCCGGTCGGACTGTTTGAAAAAGAACGCAGTCATGTCACCGTCGACGGCGACGGTAACTCGGTAGCAGGCGCTATCTATACCCGTGTTTCCGGCGTGAGCAACGAAATTTCCAGTTCGAATGACAAACCCAAATCGTCATATAATATCGTTACGGGGAACAGAAACACCCTCGGCGACTCGAGCCATAACCTCATCATGGGCGATAACCACGAGTTGAACGATGTGAACGGAAATATTATTATCGGCTCGCTGAAAACGAAAGCGAAAACGGAAGCATCTAACGTCACCATTCTCGGCAATGACGCCAACGTCAGCGTCGAAGGCGGGGTCGCTTTGGGGACCGGAACGGTCGCGGATACCGCCGCGGAAGTGGCCGGTTATGATCCTCTCACGGGAGAAGCATCCACAGAAACCGGACCGGCATGGAAATCCGGAAACGGCGCCGTCTCTGTTGGTACGGCGGATAAGACAAGACAGATCACCAACCTCGCCGCGGGCATGGCGGATACCGACGCGGTCAACGTCGCCCAGCTGAAAGCCATCAAACAGAAAATAGACAACGGAGCGATTCATTATTTCTCCGTGAGGTCGGATGACAGCGTAGCTCCCGAAGGAACGAACTGGAATAATGACGGAGCGAGCGGACACAATGCGGTTGCGATCGGTTCATTTGCCAAGGCAATGCAGAAATCTGCTACCGCTGTAGGCGCTAAAACCGCTGCTGCCGGGAAAGGCGCGAATGCTTATGGCGGCGGCATCGCGGCCGGAGAAGGAACGGTGGCGATCGGACAGAATGCGGTAGCGGCTTCGAAACCGGGTATCACCCAAGAGGAATATGACGCGCTCACTCCTTACCAAAAAACATTTTATATTTCTGATAACAAAGGCTTGTATTACCAGTATCAATATCAACAAGGGAAACGCCCAAGGGACGAACAAAATTATAATGTAGCCATCGGTTCGGGAGCGGAAAGCTATGCAAACCAAACCGTTTCTTTGGGATATAAAGCAAAATCAGATGTAGACGGCGGTGTCGCAATAGGCGCAGAGTCTTCGGCAAACAGACAGGCCGGTGGCATCGGATACATTGCGACAGGAAGCAGTGCGACTTTTGAAGATGCCTTGACGACCTTGAATAAAAAAGAAGACTATGATAAATGGACAGCGATTGTTGATGCCTCGAAAAAAGAATACGATAATTTGACCAAAAAATTTGACATAGCCGGTACAAAAGAGAGTAAAGCCAAAGCGAAGGCGGATCTTGATGCATGGAAGGAAAAGCATGCGGATTTCGTAGAAGCTTTGGCGGCGAAAGAAAAGCTGGAAGCGACATGGAAAGGCACCAAAGGGGCCGTCAGTGTAGGTAAGGATGAAATCAATGAGGCCGGAAACAGAGTCATTGCAAGTCGCCAGATTACCAATGTGGCGGCAGGCACGGAAGACACCGACGCGGTCAATGTAGCGCAGCTCAAAAATAGCAAAACCACCGTCGAAGCGGGCGACTATGTGACAGTTGAGAAAAGCACTAAAGATGGCACAGACGGAACTATTTACACCGTGACCGGACCGACACTCTCCATCGACGGAGAAAATCTGACGGTTGCTGACGACGAGAAAGATGGCAAAAAAGTAGGCTACAAACTCAGCCTGAACAAAAAGCTCACAGGACTTGAAAGCGTTACAAGTGATGAATTCAAATCGGGCAATAACGTAACGATCAATAAGAACGGTCTTACCATCACAGGCGGCCCGTCTGTCACCACGACAGGCATTAACGCGGGCGATAAGAAAATCACCAATGTGGCAGCCGGTGCAGCAGACGGCGATGCGGTTAACTTCAAACAGTTGAATGATGTAAAAACACAAGTTGAGACCAACAAAGCCGACATTGCGAAGAACAAAGCAGATATCGCGACGAACAAAGCCGATATCGCAACGAACAAAGCTGATATCGCAACGAATAAAGCTGACATCGCGACGAACAAAGCTGATATCGCAACGAACAAAGCAGATATCGCAACGAATAAAGCCGACATCGCGACGAACAAAGCCGACATCGCAACGAATAAAGCTGACATCGCAACGAATAAAGCCGACATTGCGACCAACAAAGCAGACATTG
>OWIK01000455.1_pt1 | contig 13884 bp, 10 predicted proteins | sample 1732691 | NCBI WGS metagenome assembly OWIK01 (sample SAMN05065743, study PRJEB22554) | human gut metagenome | biome: ENVO:2100002; feature: ENVO:00000062; material: ENVO:00002003 | host: Homo sapiens | place: USA | reverse complement strand
GTCAGATGTGTATAAGAGACAGAAAATATATAGGGCGTTTGACACTTGCCACTGCAATTACCTCTATTTTGTTTTCAGGATGTGGGGCGGCACAAAAGGAGCTTGCACAGACGGACAGAGCTTTCTACGAGAAAATATCATACCAGACAGTTACGGTACAGAGCGGTTCACTCACACCGCAGACTACCATCAGTCTGAGCGCGCAGGGCTATACCAGGTTTTCCTATGGTGCGACAAACACGGAGCTTACGCTTGAAAAGGTAAATGTGGCAGTGGGTGATCATGTGAAAAAGGGTGATATACTGGTGGCTTTTAAATCCGGGGAGATACAGAAAAAGATTGAGGACTACAGCGGGCAGATCAGTCAGAATAAGCTTCTGGCAGAGCACTACAGGGCTATTATGAAAATCGATGATACTCAGGATTATTCAAGCGATATAGCCCAGCTTGATAAGGATACAGAGGTTGCGCAGCTTTATCTTGATGAGGCTAAGGAAAAACTGTCGAGATATCAGATCACGGCATCAGAGGATGGTACGATCACAGCAATGGACAATTCACTTTTGGCGGGAGTTTTTGAACCGGGCAGCAATCTTATAACAGAAATCAGCGGAAACGGCAATTACGAGGCTGACAGACCGGAAGGTTATGACTTTAATGTAGGTGATATATACACGGCAACAGCATCTGATATAGAGTTTGAACTTAAGGTAAAAGAGGTGGACGATAAAAAGGTTGTTTTTGAACCGGTATCGGACATGTCGGCAGTATCGGATGCACAGATATTTTCCATGGAAGTGACGCGCCCTGCTATAGAAAATGCTGTGTATGTGCAAAAGGACGCAGTACATGAGAAGGATGGCAGGTATTTTGTATACACACTGGATGAGAATGGATACAGACAGGCGGTATGGATAAGTGTCGGAGATCAGGTGGGAGACTACCGGATCATCACAGAAGGACTTAAAAGCGGGGATGAGGTGGTTTTGCAGTGAAGATCAGAAACATTTTATCAATAAAAAAACTGGCAGTACTGGGGATATGTGTATCGTTTGTGGCAGGCGGCTGTGGAAAAATGACAGAAAGCAGCATACCAAAGCTTGAAGAACCTGTAGCGTTAAATGAAGCCTATAGACCTGTGGAATACGGTACGATCGGCTCCCTGCAGGTGCTGATGGCTACCGCAGTTCCTAGGGATTACTGCAATTACTACAGTGCCAATGTAAATATTTCACAGATATATGTGGAGCCGGGAGATACAGTAAATGTAGGGGATGTGCTTGCAGTCTGTGATGTGGATGAGGCAAAAAAACAGTTGCAGCAATGTAAGGATGCGCTGGCGCATGAGAATGAGACATATGAGATATCCGCTCAGATCTCGGATACGCAGATCAAATTATGGGAGAGTCAGGCTGCGGATACGGACGAACTTTCAACAGAACAGATTGAGAAAAAAGAGAGCACAGAAGATGATTACAATACGCAGATTGCCACAGAACAGGAAAATCAGCGGTACGATAAGCAGCTTCACGAATACCGAGTGCAAAAGATCAATGAGCAGATGGCTTTATATCAGCAGATTGTTGATGATGGAACGCTTAAGGCAGCCCACAGCGGTCTTGTCACTTACACTAAGAAGCTGACAGATGGAAGGTCTGCTGCGGCATACGAGAATATAGTCATTGTCTCAGATACGGATGACCTTGTGCTGGATATAAAGGGCACAGCCATAAATGAGTACAAATACAGCGATTATGACAAGAAATATGTGATAGTCGATGGCGAAAAATATGATGTCACCGAGTCTCAATATACATCAGAGGTTTTGGTACTTTCAAAGATAAACAACCGATATCCGGATGTGTGCGTGGAAAGCAGGGAAAAGCCGTTTCTTACGGCAGGACAGATGTATCCGGTATATTTTGAAAAGACAAAAGCAAATCAGGCACTTGTCGTGGGAAAAGATTCCATCTATAAGGATGGCGATATCAGATATGTCTATGTGAAAAATGATGAGGGCGGCCGCGAGAAACGCATCATAACAACAGGTGAGTCTGATGAAAACTATACACAGGTCACAGAGGGCTTAAAAGAGGGGGAGCTGGTTTACTATAATTCTACAGATCAGGTTCCGACAAAGTATAGCAAATATACGGTAACAAGGTCTGATTTTGATATAGCAAACTACGGTGTGCGCTACAGCAGATCTGACGCAGGGACGATAACCGAAACCTGTGATTATGAAGGGCAGATCGTATCGGTCAATGTGAAGCAGGACGATACGGTAGAAAAGGGGATGCTGCTTTACGTGGTGGATACCGGAGAGGGCAAAGCTGCCATAACAGAGGCGAAAAATGCGATCGACTCGGAGAATGAATCCTATGCGCAGAAGATTGCTGATTACGATAAACAGATAAAAGATTTATCTGAAGGTGGTAGCAGCGCAGAAGAAAATAACCGGCAGGATGAAAAGCCGGATACAGCATATGATGAGCAGCAGTTGAAACTGAATTTACAATTATTGAATCTGCAGAAAAAACTTGCCTGTGCAGACCACACCTATCAGCTTTCCCGGCTACAGTCAGCATATGACAGCATAAGCGCAGGAAATGACGGCAAAGGAAATATTTCAGTATATGCCAAAAATGATGGAAAAGTTTCAAAGGTGAGTGTCAAGGCAGGAGATAATGTGGAGGAAGGCTCAGATATCCTGCAGATAACCGGAAATTCCACGGACGTACTGCTGGTTCAGGTAAAGGATAGCAATAGCTATAAAGTATATAAGGACAATATAGCAGATGTGGGAGAGCGCGTATCACTTGAGCTGGACGGTACAACGATCTACGGAAGCTGTATCGGTTTTGCCGGTTACGGTAGTGTTGCTCAAAAGGGATATATAAATCAGGATGATAAAGGTGTGCATATTACCGGAAACACAGATTCGGGATATGGAAATGCAGCATTTTATATAAAACTTGACAATGGAATACCAGATGATCTGACCAGGGCATCCGCTGTAAAGTTTTCTTATGTTTCTTTTAAAAAGGTGGTAGTGGTGCCGACTTCGATCATACACAAGCAGATCAATCCGATGGACAAAGATGATATATCCTACTATGTGTGGAAAATTGATGGGGACAGCGTGGTAAAGCAGCCGGTAATATTGAGCGATTATACATCAGGCAGCAATACACTTGTGCTTTACGGTATTGATGAGGGCGATGAAATATGTTTGGCTTCGTAATTAATAAATTAAAAAACAGAAAATGGTTAAATTTGTGTCTGCTTATGGGAGTGGCTTTGTTTATAGCACTTTTTGTGTGCCACCCTATGTTTGAAAAGGGCGCGGGCAATCAGATACTCGACAGACTTTTTACGGATCATGCCACACAGCAGAATGAGTTTCCTGCACAGATGAGCCGCGAGGGAACATATGCGGTGGCAGATTATCCTGATTCGCAGTCAGTGCTTGATAAGCTGTCAGGATACGAAAAGAAGTGGACTGAATATGTGGATATAAACAAGGTTTCCTCACAGCAGCTTATCACACTCTCAGGAGGACGCGCAGATACAGAGTTTGGAGGACTTAACCATTATTTTACAATAGGATATCTGCCGGGGCTTTCGGAGTACGTGGATGTTGTAAAATCTCAGACTGACACAGCCACATTCGAATGCAGTATAAGCGAAAAGACAATGGATCACTACGGACTTGTAGCAGGTGAAAAAATCTATTTACATGTACCTGATGGCAGTGGGAAAAAGGAAATTTCTTTCGTCATATCACAGATCTGCCGTGAAAAAGATATAAACGATCCATATTGGGCCAAGACGCTTTCGGATATGGGCGATGTGATATTTGTTTCGCAGGATGTTTTTGACGAAATGATGCAGTATTACAGCGAGGACAATATCAGCTACAGTGATTTTCTCATGCTGGATTACAGGCAGATCAACACGGAAAATGCCTCACTTTATGACGGTTATATGGAGCAGTTTAAGGATGCTGACAAGCTCTACAATGACAACATCCGTGATACGCTGGAGCGCTTTTTTACACAGCAGAAGACGATAAAGCTGATGCTTTGGGCGTTGGAGCTGCCGTGTCTTGTGCTTTTGATTTTATTTATAAGAATGATATCTGCACAGATACTTTCGCTCGAGGAAAATGACATACTTGTTTTAAGAAGCCGCGGTGCGACAAAATTACAGGTATTTATTTTGTACCTGCAGCAGTCAGGAATAATAGCGTTTGCGGGCTGTGTACTTGGAATAGTACTCGGATATATAATGTGCCGGGCTGCCGCATCTACAGACGGATTTTTAAGATTTACGTCAAAGGATATAGGCACTTACAGATTTGTATGGCAGATGCTTGTCTATGCGGTGGCAGCGGCAGTTATCATGGTGCTGTTTATCACAGTTCCGGTGTGGAAAAAATCAAAGGATGCCATATCAGAGCGCAGCAGGGAACGAATATCAAAGAAAAAGCCTCTTTGGGAGAAATGCTTTATAGACGTTATACTTTTGGCTCTGTCAGCATATCTGCTTTACAATTACAACAAGCAGAAGAGTACGCTTGCGATATCTGTTCTTGAGAACAGGAGCATAGATCCTGTCATGATACTGGACAATTCGCTTTTTATATTTGCAGCGGCACTTTTGTGCGTAAGACTTACCGGACTTATTATTCTGCTTGTGGACAGGCTCTTTAAAAAGCATTTTTCTCCGGCAATGTATGCATCATTTTTACAGCTGAAACGAACCAGATACAATCAGGGATTTCTGGCAGTATTTCTTATCATGACAGTGGCTGGCGGTATTTTTGACGCGAATATGGCGCGCACCATGAACAGCAATATGGAAAAACGGATCGTCTACAATGTGGGTTGTGATGCGATATACAACGAAGATTTCAGACTCAGGATACAGAAGAATAAAGATGGCTCTGTAAGCTGGATGTATGACGAGCCTGATTTCGGTAAATACGAGTCGCTCAAAAATGAGGGCATCTGTGACGGTGTCACGCGTGTGCTTGAGGACGAGAGGGTAGACATTTCCGCAGGCAGTGGTTCGGTTTCGGATGCATATCTTATGGCGATAAACACAAAAGAATTCGGTGAGACTGCGAAATTGCAGAGTGACCAAAATGATGATATTAATGACGCGCACTGGTTCAATTACCTGAATGAGCTGGCAAAAGAGCCGGACGGAGTCATCATTTCCTCAAATCTGGCAAAAGCTCTGGGACTTAAAGTTGGTGACAGCTTAAATTACTCAAGGTATGTACCGGAGGCTGTCGATGATGATCAGATCTACGCATCCGAGAATGCAAAGGTATGTGCCATAGTAAAAGGTTTTCCGGGCTACGAGCGTTACACCTATGAGACAGATGTAGAAGGAAATGTGACCGAGCAGGAGAAATACCTGATCGTTGCAAATTATGCTACGGTTGTGGAAAAGTTCGGCATGACACCGTACAGTGTGTGGATGAACCTGTCAAAAGGAAAAACGGTGGATGATATATACAAAAATTTAACATCCGCGCAGCAGCTTATAGACGAGAATAAAAACTCAGCCACAGTGCAGATCACAAACGGTATGTTTACATTAAGTTTTATACTTTCACTGATAGTGTGCTCAGTAGGATTTTTGCTGTATTGGGTTATGACACTAAAACAGAGGGAGCTGCAGTTTGGTATATACCGCGCAATGGGAATGAGAATGAGAGAGGTAAAAGCAATGCTTTTAAACGAGCAGATATTTTTATCATTTCTGCCGCTTCTTGCGGGAGCAGGCATAGGTATAACTGCAACAGCGATGTTTGTAAGGCTCATATCGATCATATATCTGCCGCAGAAACACAATATCGGAGTAAATGTATATATTTATCCATCTGATATGCTGGAGCTTACAGGAGTACTTTTCGTGGCTGTAGCCGTATGCTATGTGGTTATCAGCAGACTGCTTAAGAGTATGAAGATAGCACAGGCACTAAGGCTTGGAGAAGATAGTTAGCAGATAAAAATGATTTTGTGGTAGTCGGTAGAAAGTTTTTATAGCATGGTAAATGAGGTCGTGACATATGGAAAATGCGATAATTGCTCAAAATATAAAAAGATATTTCAAGGCGGGAGATGGTACAACAGTCCACGCACTTGACGGAGTATCCATGGAGATAAAAAAAGGAACACTTGCCATCTTAAAAGGGCGTTCCGGCTCCGGAAAGACCACACTTCTTAATATCCTTAGTGCGCTTGATATGCCGACAGAGGGAAGTGTGCAGTTTCTGGATAAAAATCTCGAGCAGATGACCGAGAAAGACCGGGAAATGCTAAGGCGGTATGAGATGGGATTTGTATTCCAGTCTATAGCACTAATTCCCACGATGACGGCATATGAGAATGTGGAATTTGCCCTTAGACTTGCAAAAAATAAACGTCAGATACAAAAGAATTTGACTGATATGGATAATGACATTGGAGATGCAAAAACCGATGTGATAAATGAGAATACGCATGACAGAGTATCAGAGCTGCTCGAGCGTGTCGGACTCTCAAAGTGCATGAACCATATGCCGGAACAACTATCGGGAGGTGAGCAGCAGAGAGTTGCGATAGCGCGCGCTGTGGTTCATCGCCCGAAGGTGGTCTTTGCGGATGAGCCGACAGGAGCACTTGATACCGCTTCTGGATTTGAAGTCATGCGATTGTTCCGTGAGTTGATAGACGATGAGGACATCACAATAGTTATGACCACGCATGATCCGAACCTGATGGAGCTGGGAGATGAAGTGTTTGAGCTTAGTGACGGCATAGTAATTTAAATTAAAAGGGAGAAAACCAGATGATAAACTGCGATGGACTGGTAAAAATATATGAGACAGACGATAAAAAGGTGATGGCACTGGAGGGGCTTGACCTGACGGTGGAAACAGGGGAGATGCTTGCGGTAATAGGAAAATCCGGCAGTGGAAAATCCACCCTTTTAAATATGATAGGAGGACTGGAAACACCCACGGCGGGAGTACTCACTATCGACGGAAAAGATATTTCCACATATTCAGAAGCTGAAATGGTGAGATACCGCAGGGACAAGGTGGGCTTTGTGTGGCAGAAAAGTGCCAAAAATCTGTTCCCATACCTGACTGTGCTGCAGAATGTCGAGGCAGTGATGATGTTTGAAAATACCGGAAATATCGATAATTTACAACACGGAGAAATTATAAAAAAACGCAAGGATAATAATAAAAGCTATGCCCTTAAACTGTTAAATGCAGTGGGATTACAGGAGCATAAGGATAAGCTTCCGGCTCAGCTATCGGGAGGAGAGCAGCAGCGCGCAGCGATAGCGGTGGCACTGGCAAATAAGCCGGACATACTGCTTGCGGATGAGCCTACCGGAGCCGTGGATACAAGGACTGCTGATACAATCTATGAGCTGTTTCATAAGCTGAACAAAGAGCTTGGTATAACCATCATCATAGTCACACACGATATGGCACTTGCAGGCCGTGTAGACCGCACAGTGCTTATATCTGACGGAAAGGTAAGCACGGAGAAATTGAAGAAACACCCTGCAATGGAATATACGGTATTGGATAAGGCACACAGGATAAAACTCACTGATGAGATGCTTGAGGCAGCGGGGATAGAGTCTAATAAGGTCAGGGTTGATGTGCAGGATGGAAAGCTTGTGATATCGCGGATTTAAAGATATATTAAACGTTTAGTGTTATAGAGACACAAAATATATCATTTTCGTTTTTAACAGAGATAAAACCACTATTTCTATTTACACATTCTTTGACATTTTCAAGCCCATATCCGTGGATATCTCCGGCTTTTTTTACCGAAACCGGTGGAATAGGATTGGATATTTCATAAAGCAGCACATGATTTTTCTGGCGCAGCGTACATGAGATGGATGGTTTGTGACCTGCCTGAAAAGCATCGCAGGCTTCTATTGCGTTATCCATAGTGTTTCCGATGATTATGTATAGGTCAACAGGCGAAATGTTAAGGTCAGTGTCCAGCCATAGATTAAAGTTTATGGAGATTCCCAGACTGCCTGCTTTATTAGAGCCATAGTTTAGGATGCCGTCAACAATGGAATTACCGGTATCAATCATTTGGTCAAGGCTTGAAAACTTTTTCTTTAGGGCAGAGAGCTGGCTTTCGGCTTCAGGTCGTGTTTTCGTAGAAACCAGATTTTCCATTGCCAGCATGTATTTTTTTATATCATGCCAAAGTGCGCGGGATTCGTCCTGACGAGCAATGATATCCTGATAGTAAAGCTCCTGTTTGGCAAGCTGCTCCTGCATACAGAGCTGATTTTTCTGTAATTCATAAGATTTCTTTACTATTTCCGTATATCCACAAACCACTATATTGATAACAAGCATACATATGGTGGTCATCACAAAGGTGGAGTATTTACCATTGTCAATAAAGGTAGTGTACTGGGCAAACAGAATAAATATGCTTGACAGATTGCAGAGCATGAGTGGTATGGCATGCAGTAGAGCCTTTGAATCAAATCGGGCATTGGTAAATAAAATAATTATGACCAGCAAAAACAGATGAATAATCTTGCTTGTGGTATTGTAGATAAGCCGTCCTTCACTTATTCCTAAAAGTTCATTTATTGAAATTCCAAGTCTGGAAAGTACAAACGCACCAATAACATCGGAAAACATCGACGTGACAAAAAATAATATAATAGTATAGGTGATTTGGAATATTTTGCATTTGAAGCAGAAAGTATAGCATAAAAACAAAAATAAGCTGATAATGACAAGCCGTATAAACATAGGTGTATATAGGGTTGAGAGCATTATGACCGCAAAGAGTGATATGCAAAATAGGATAATATATCTGCGGGAAGGGTATACAGGTCTAACCTCTTTATGAAAGAAGTAGAAAATAAGCAGGCATTCTATAATAATGGTATATACTTCAATTGGAAAATTCATTTGATGGTACCTCGTATCAAATTGTTAAAGCGCTCTTGGAAAATGGTCTGTTTTTTCCGCGAAAGTGGAATTTTGCAGCCGTCAGTCATAGTGACAGCAAGTGGTGTAAAGCTGTCCACATAATTCAAATTGATGCAATAACTTCTGTGAATCTGTACAAATGAAGGATATGAAAAAAATGAAATCATATTTTCCATTGAATCCTTTATCTCCAATGTGGATGTATTTGCAAAATGAAAAATAATGTGCCGGTTCAGACTCTCAAAATATATGACATCGTTTATAGAAATCATTTTCTGAGTTGAACCACACGTTACCGCTGCCTTTTGCGGAAGAATCTCGTCAAGAGCCTCCCTGACAACACTTTGAAACATTGTAATCGTTATCGGTTTGCATAAAAATCGAAAAGCAATTCCATATCCTCGGACTGCATACTGCAGTGCGTTTGTCGTAAAAACTATTACGGGACGAGGAGAATATCCTGCTAAAATAGAGCCAATTTCAAAACCATTTGGCTTATCCATTTCTATATCAAGAAAAATTAAATCATAAAATTGGGATTTAAAAGCCTCAAGCAGGGCAGAGGCAGACAAGAAAGTAGAAATATTGTATGGTAATTTGCATGATTTGCAGTAATTGTAAAGTATATCAATATCTTGTTGTTCATCATCACAAATAGCAATATTCATAAAAATAATCCTCTTATCAAAACAATTAAGCTATGAAGATTATAAATTATAAATTTTGAATTTACAAGATTAATTTAGGTTTTTCAAATCATCCATCAGATTGAGAACAATATGTTTTTTGTCAATTGATAATTGTTTGGCATAGAGAGCTATCTGATTATCCAATTGCTGACTTTCAGAAGTATGTGTATCGGTGCCCCAAAACAATTCATTTGCGTCTATTTTGAGAGTGTAAAGAATAAAAACAAAGGAGCAAAGAATTATGGTTAAAAAAGGTATAGTAAAATTTTCAAAAATCGTTGCAACATTTACAATGGTACTTGCTGTTGTCTCTGTGAATGCAACATGTTTCTTTTTTTCACATCAGCCAGATATCCCAGACTCATTGAAAAAAAGAAATGATTAAGAAAGCAAGTACACTAATTGTTGAGTTTTGGATTAAAAATGCAATAATCAAGACTGATGATAAGGAATCATACTGCTATGGTATGGAATTGATTTTGTCTACATTAATAAATGTTGCTTTTATGGTTATATTATCATATTACGTTATAGGATATCCTATAGCATTTATTCCGTACATAGCAGTGTATACTCCGTTGAGGTTGACAGCTGGAGGATATCATGCACGTAGTCATCTTAAATGTATCTTGTATACGCAGATTACCTTTATTGTATTTGTGATGTCTGCATTGGCATTGGCAAAAAAAAATATATGGTGTTTGATAGTGCTATATATGGTGGCAGTGTTAACTGTACTGAGATTGGCTCCGGTTGAAGCAGAAAATAAACCATTAACAGGAGAAGAAAAGCATAAGCAACAATTAAATACATGGGGATTTCAGACTATCATTTTAATTGTAATTGTTATAGCAGCAATTTTTGGAGTACTGAAAAATGAAATAGTGCTTTGTGTTATGGCTGCTAATATTTCGGTAGCGATTTCGTTGATTCTTGCAAAAATTATTGATTAAATGTCAAACGTGTACGAATTCGTGTCATTCATGTATATATGGTTGAAGATATCTGGATTATCGGATATAAATAAATTAAAAACAGCGAAATTATAATGCTGAGATTTTTATTAAAATCAAGACCAATCAAATGAAAAAGTGATAGATAAGGGAATAAAGAATGAGATACACTTTCATAAAACAACATGATGCAACAGACTGTGCAGCAGCTTGCATGGGGATGGTTTGTCTGCACTATAAAAAAGAGACAACAATAACAAAATTACGTGACATGATGGGAACAGACCTGAAAGGAACAAACCTTATAGGATTGTCAAAGTGTGCAGAAGAACTTGGATTTAACTGTCAGGCTGTAAAAGTAGATAAAGAGGGTTTTGTTAGCAGATATACATTACCGGCTATAGCAAATATCGTGACAAAGGAAGGCTTATCGCATTTTGTGGTAATATTCAGGATCACAAAAAAGAATGTGATAATAGGTGATCCGGCTAAGGATCTTGAGAGACTGACTATAGACGAGTTTTATAAGAAATTTACAGGAGCCATGCTCCTACTGAAACCAAATAGTGAGTTTGAGCGTGAAAAGATAAAGGGAACAAAGTTATTTGACAGATATATAAAGCTGCTGCTTCCACAGAAGAAGCTGTTTATATATGCGCTTGTAGCCTCACTTCTGGTTACACTTCTGGGGATTTTATCATCACTTTTTAACAATATAATATATGATGAAATACTTCCGTATCAGCAAAAAGATGTATTAAAGATGATGCTTGCGGTATTTCTTGGAATTTCACTGATCTCGACATTTGTCAGCTTTGTAAGACAGTGGATACTTATGCACCTGTCAATAAAGATAGATATACCACTTATGCTGGGGTATTTTGAACATATATACAAATTGCCGATGAAATTTTTTGCGAGCCGTAAGACCGGTGATATTACAACCAGGTTTTCGGATGCATTTACCATAAAAGACATATTTACCAGTATAGCATTATCACTGATCATGGACATATCAATGGCTTTGATAACCGGAGTAATACTTTTTCAGATGAACCCGAAGCTTTTTGCAGTGATCATAATGATGACACTCATAAGTATTGTACTCGTATTTATATTCAAGCAGCCATATAAGAAGATAAACGAAGAACAGATGCAGCAGTCATCCATACTCAACTCGGAAATAATAGAAGGGCTTCGCGCAGTTGAGACAATAAAGGGAAATGCCAATGAGGATATAGAGCTCGAAAGCATAGAGCGGGAATACATAAAATCTCTTAGGATAAGTTATAAAGAGGGCATGCTTTCAAACGTGCAGTCAACAATATCGAGTGTTATATCGGGAGTTGGGAATCTGGTGCTTCTGTATGTAGGAATAATGCAGGTCATAAATAACAACATGACGCTTGGAAGCTTCATGGCATTTAACACACTTGCAGGATACTTTATGGATCCTATAGGCAATCTGGTAAGCCTTCAGTTATCCATTCAGGAAGCAAATATTTCAATGAAGAGGCTTTCTGAAATCATGGATTATGAGAGAGAACAGAAAAGCGAGAGACAGTATCAGGAGATATCAAGTATAGATGGTGATATTAAGCTTGATCATGTCACTTTCAGATACGGAAACAGAAAACCGGCTTTGGATGATGTGAGCTTTATTATAGAAAAAGGACAGAAAGTGGCACTTGTGGGGGCAAGCGGAAGCGGAAAATCTACAATAGCCAAGCTACTGCTCAAATATTATGAGCCGGAGGCGGGGGATATAACTATAGATGGGATGGATATATCAGAATATAAGAATGACGATATACGTCATGCGATATCATATGTGCCACAGAATATAGAGCTTTTTTCAAAAAGTATTTATGACAATATAAGAGTTACAAGACAGAGTGCAACGCTTGACGAGGTAAAAGAGGCTGCCAAAGCCGCTGATGCCCATGAATTCATAAAGAGACTGCCGATGCAGTATTATACTTATCTTGAGGAAGCAGGAAATGGTCTGAGTGGAGGCGAGAAACAGCGAATTGCACTTGCAAGAGCATTTCTAAAGGAAAATCAGTTTTATATCATGGATGAATCTACAAGTAATCTGGATTTTGCAACGGAAAATATAATTTTCGATATGATATACAATAAATTCAGAAAAAAGACCATGCTTATTATTGCGCACAGGCTTGCAACAGTAAAAAACTGTGACAAGATAATAGTCATGGATAAAGGGAAAATTGTAGAACAGGGAACACATCAGCAGTTGCTTGAGAGGAAAGAACAGTATTACAGACTGTGGGAAATGCAGCAGGGAAATTTTGTTATCAAAGAAGACTCAGATAAGGATGAACAGTTTGCTGAGAATTTTGAGAATGATGATGAGGGTGTAATGAGCTACACTTAGATGATTAATTTTTGTATGTAATAGCTTTACATAGAGTCAGGACTGGTTGCAAACAGGCGTGACAAAAATAAAACAAATGAAGGAGGTACGCATATATGGATATGTGTTACGATGGAGCACTGGTGCTCCCTAGCAGTTATGCTGTAATGAATGAAAATGAGATGAGTTATACAGAAGGAGGCGGAAGTAGAACTTATAGAGGAAATCAAGGATGGGCAGCAGCTGCTGCACTTACATCGGCGGGGTTGCTTTTATCTGGAATGGGTAAAGCTGTAGGAGCTACAATTATTAAAGGATGTATAGGCGGAGGTCCAATTGCTTGGATATGTGGAATTGCAGCAACTGTAGCAATAATGTATGGAAGTGGGGCATTGGGAGGTCAAATGTATAGTGCAGGGTTTCAGGCATTATACTGTATGGCAAAAAAAGGAAAATTTACATTAAAAACAACATCCAATCCGTTTGGGTTGTTTTCTGTTTCTTGAGGTGATTATGAGCAAAATAATTTATGTGTCAATTGCAATACTGATTTATATGATTATTAATTTATTTATAACAATAAAGAAAAATACAAAAATTTTACATTTTGCTGGTTCTGTTTTGTTTTTACAGTTTTTTTTATTGTCGGCTGTTAATTCACATTTCATTACATTGAGTGAGTATTCGGTATGTGAATATATATTTTTATTTTGTATGATTATATATGCAGTTTTAGTTTATTTTTTAGAAAACAAAAGAAAGTGACAAAATAATAGTTATGGACAAAGAGAAAAGGTACACATATATGGATATGTGTTACGACTGTCTCTTATACACATCTCCGAGCCCACGAGACATGCGCAGATCTCG
>OWIK01000436.1_pt1 | contig 14222 bp, 6 predicted proteins | sample 1732691 | NCBI WGS metagenome assembly OWIK01 (sample SAMN05065743, study PRJEB22554) | human gut metagenome | biome: ENVO:2100002; feature: ENVO:00000062; material: ENVO:00002003 | host: Homo sapiens | place: USA | reverse complement strand
ACAAGGCTATTCGTCGGCAGCGTCAGATGTGTATAAGAGACAGACTTCGTCCATGTCACACAAAGCATGGCAATCATGGCATTCACAAGACTGCCTCCCAGAATACCGGCAATAGCAATGGCAAGAATAACGCCGGGGAAAGAAATCATCATATCCGCAAACCGCATGATGACCGTATCCACAATACCGCCAAAATATCCGGCAATGACCCCCAGGAATGTACCTACCACAAAAATAAGGAATACCAGGAAAAGTACGCTCGTCAGGGAATAGCTGGCTCCGTAAAGGATACGGGACAGCACATCGCGTCCCAGCTTATCCGTTCCAAAAAGATGCGCTGCAGATGGAGCCGCGTTAGCATCCCGCATGACCGCTTCCAGCGGATTATAAGGAGCTATCACCGGGGCCAGCACCGTAATCAGTATCAGAAGAAGCACCAGCAGAGAAGTAACGCGAAAGGCCTTATTTTCTTTAAATCCTTTAATCAGATTTTCCATTGGACTATTGACCTGCCTTTCTCAATCTGGGATCCAAGTGGTTGTAGGACAGATCCACCACCAAATTAATGGCCATGTACATGAAAGCAATCCAAAGGACAACCGCCTGCACGGTTTGGAAATCACGGTATGTAATGGCCTGTACCACCATGAAGCCAAGCCCCGGCCAGGAAAATACGATTTCCACCACGGCCGCACCGCCCAGAAGAGAACCGAAAGCGAGCCCCAAAAGCGTTATCAGAGGAAGAAGCGCATTGGGAAGAACTTCCTTCCATAAGATGTGAGACTCAGAAAATCCTCTTGCCCGCGCGCCCATGACATAGTCCTGGCGCAGTTCCTCCAGCATAGTCGCGCGAACCTGCCTCGTATACTTCGATGCCATGACTACGCCGAGCGTCACCATGGGAAGAATCAGATTTTCCACAGAAATATCACCGCCGACGATAGGAAATAGATTCAGCTTTAAAGCAAAAATCCACAGAAGCATAAGCCCCATCCAAAAATTAGGTACAGATACCCCCGCAAAAGTAAAACCACGGATGATGTAATCGGCCCAGGTATTCTGCTTAACTGCCGTATATATTCCCAGTGGGATGGCAAACAAAAGCATAAAAACGGAAGAAGCAAGCGCAAGAATAACCGTAGCAGGCAAAGCTTCCAGAACCGCATCCAATACAGGCTTCTTCATCATAAATGAAAATCCGAAGTTTCCGTGAAGCACCCGTCCGAGCCAGCTCAGATACTGCATGAGGAACGGCTGATCCAGTCCCAGTTCATGGCGAAGCGCATCAATTTCCACCTGGCTGACCACGATATCTTCATTCCCTGCAATCATCTGGCGGACAGGATCTCCCGGTGCCAGCATAACCAGGCAGAATGTAATAAAACTGATTCCCAAAAGGACGAGAACCATCTGCCCAAGACGCATAGCAATTTGTTTGTTTGTCACACCTATCATCTCCACGTTGGCAAAATAAAAGCATGAATCGGGGAATCATTGATTCATGCCAAAACAAGGTAATTCAAATACCCTGATATTTTTCTTTAAGCTGTACCCCTGATTTGCTCCCCAAAGCGACGTTGACGCTTTACACACTTTTTAATATACACATTATATCACAATATATTAACATTGCAATAAAAATCCATAAATGTTTGCCGAACCTGCAAGACGCAGCCTCTCTAATGCATATTATTTGCCTGTAACACATATACCCCTATATGTATACTAAATTATATTTTAGTCTTACTTAATCCATAAAATATTTTTTATCTGTGTACAAGCAGAAAATCCCCTGCAGATGCAGACTCATTCCCTTGTCTGCCCTTACGCATATTGAGTTCGATCTTTATATTTCTTATAATGAAGTGAAAAAGAATTTAATGTAAACAGGAAATGCATAGGAGGAACCATGGATCTGGATAAAATTTGCCGGGCTTTTAAAAGAAACCGATTCGACTGCACCATTTTCGAAACGGCAGAAGAAGCGGCCGCATATTTATCACAGGAAATACACGGTAAAACCGTGGGGATGGGCGACTCCATGACACTGGAGAGCATGAAAATGTACGAACGGCTTTCAGAGAATAACGAAGTTTATGACGTGCAGCATATTGAAAACAAAGATTACACATCGAAAGAACGGATGGAACAATTTCTTTCCATGGCAAGGAAATGCCTCATGACCGATGTCTTCCTCACATCCGCCAACGCTGCAGCGGAAACGGGCGAACTGGTAAACATCGATGGTACGGGAAATCGGATTTCAGGCTCCCTCTTCGGACACAGAAAAGTGTATTTTGTTATCGGTGTGAATAAAATCTGTCCTACTTTGGACAACGCCATTTTCAGGGCAAGAAATGTAGCCGCCCCAAAGAACGTAGAGCGGCACCACTATAAAAACGGCTGTTCCTTCTTTAATTATGAAAAATGCTGTGACTGCAGCGCGCCTGATCGGATCTGCAACGCTCTTGTAATCTACTACAAGAAGATGAGGAATATGGACATGGAAGTCGTCATTATCAATGAAGAATTGGGATTATAAAGATAAAAGCCATCAGCTGTGAGCTGTCAGCTACAAGCTAAATATTCTTTTACGATTTGAGTCATCACGACGATTAAGTATCCTCAGCCGCACTGCGTGTGCTACCGGTCTCATGGAAATAGGTGGCGCTGAATTGGCAAGAAAGGCGCCGGCTTGATTTGCCTCAAACTTTGCTTTCTAAAGAAGGGGAGTTTCTGAATAGGAAAGTACCGGTTGATTTGATCCATTACCGATGATATGTCTGAATTTGTGAAAAATTATTGGCACAACCCATATTGTACATATAAGGTATAAAAATAAAAACGTTTCTTCCTAATTGTATATCTGGGAAGGAACGCTTTTTGTGTTGTGAGGATATATTTTTGACGCTTTGGGTTTTGCGGGGGTGATTCTGTTTGAGGAAAGCTTATTGCCCGTGATTCTTCTATGATTACCTTCAGGTAGCACTATGTGAAGATTATGGTATAGAAAACCGAGACCCGCTTGGTTGGGGCAGAAGATAAATAATTGTACTGATAAAGTAAATGTATGAATACATAGGAAATGGATGTGGAAGTGCTATGTGTGTTTACGCCTGCCGGCTTGGATAAAATAAGCTGGTAATTCCGTTATTTTCCGAGAAAAGTGCGATACGGGATCTACTATGTTTTTTCGCTCAGTACAGCTTGGATGATTTGAGACAGCATGTCCTGTTTTTTCTCTGAGAGAGTATATTCCGTTCCATTGAAGAGAAATGTGCTGCTCAAGATGGATCTCAGATCCGGTAGTTCTTTTGTATTGTACGTACTTCTATCTTCCTGCAGGATATAATTCCGGGGCTTTCCTATCTGAGACAGTTCGTCAGTGGAAAGGTGCAGACCACTGCAGATTTTTACTATATTGTACATGGATCCGCCATCTACATTCTTCAGAATGGAATATAGAGTTCCATATGGCATATTGATCTTTGCGGCGAAATCTTTCAGTGTCCATCGTTGGAGGATCAGCTTTTTCAAATATTCCTCTTTTGTCATAATCGCCTCCTTACTGTTGATTTTACATAAATAATATCGAAATTTCAATGAATCAGGAGTGGGATGTGGATTTTTTAGTAATAAAAAGTTATAATGATATAATAATTTGAAATTTCAAATTAAAGGGAGAGAGGAACGTGTATAAAAATCTGATGGCAGAATTGGCAAAACAGGAGATGAGCCTTGAAGAACTGTCAAAAGAAATGGGGATCAAGCAGGAAATGCTGCTGTTGAAAATGGAAAACCGTCATGGAATTAATTTTAAGGAGGCTGTGAAGATTAAAATGATTCTAAAAACGGATATGCCGTTGGAGGAGCTTTTTTTTTGGGAGTCGATTTGAAATTTAGAATTATATGATTGGGCCATTTTGTATGTATGCTGTTACAGTATGTAACGACATACACATGACGGGAAATAAGGAAACTCTTTTATTAAAGTGGACTTGAACAGAAATATGGAGAATAAGGTAGCTTTTTAGGAATGCCTTGGAAATAATCGATCGCTCCGAAATTCATCTCCATTCTTAAGAAATATTGATATGAATCATATTCATAAAGGCATTTGGAATTAAAGTAAGGACAGCTGTACTGTTATTGCAAAAATTAAGAGCACAGCTGTTTACATTATATGAATGAAATGGCACTGAACCGGTAGATAAATATTCATCAGTGAAAAATCTTGTGTTTTTATAAAGGCTGGTAAATATGATGAGAAGTATAGAAGGAGGTGTAGGAGATCTGCCGGATCATATAAATAAATTTTTGATATAGCATTATATTTTTTGGGTATGTAGAGAGGAAGGGTTATATGAACAAAATTTACAAAGTCATTTGGAGCAAAGTGAAGAACAGTTATGTGGTAGTTCCAGAAATTGCCGCCAGCAGCAGCAAAAATAAGGGGAATAAAGCATATAAATCTGCGCTGGCTGCGGTTTTAACGGCGATGCTGGGCTTTGGCGGTTTTGTCGGCAGTGAGGCGGCTACAGTCAATGATGGGGATACATTGAACGGCAGTACCCATATCACCGTAACTAAGGATCCGGCAACCAAGACGATTACCATATCAACGACCGGGCTGGCCACGACGGGTGATTTGGCTACATTAAGTACGCAGGTGAATACCAACACCGGCAATATCAACAATAATGCTACCCATATCAGTACGAATGCTACCAATATCAGCACAAACGCCGGCAATATCAGCAATAATACATTAAAAATCAACACGCTCACAGCACTGACAAATAGCCTGGGACTTGATGCTGCAAAACCGGGGATTAAGTATTTCCGTGCCAATTCCACGGGGGCAGATGCTTCAGCTGTTGGCTCGGATGCTGTCGCGGTAGGGACGCAGGCCAGAGCCACCAAAGATAATGCGATGGCAATGGGGGTGGAGGCCAAAGCAGAAGCCGAAGATTCCGTGTCGGTAGGGCATGCTTCCAGAAACGTTTCTAATGCAGTAAATGGCGTGGCCATCGGCCATGGGGCAATTAACGGTGCTGTCAGCGGTATGACACCGGATGGAGACAGCACGGTCGTACTTGTCGGCGGCGGCAAGAATAGTGTGTCTGTCGGGAATAAAGCCAATGCCCGTGGTAATTCTTCTATTGCGTTGGGAGATGGAGCGGTTGTTCAAAATGATGGCGGCAATCGTATAGTTAATAACAACAGTATGGCGATTGGAACAGCGGCAAAGACGGTGTCTTCTAATAATGCGACAGCTATCGGGCACGGTGCTTTTGTTGCCAAAAACAGTCACAGTGCGATTGCTGTTGGCGAAAGTGCCCAGGCCGGTAAGGAAGCCGCAACGGCGATCGGCAAAGAAGCGGCTGCTAAAGGCAAAAACAGTCTGGCAGCCGGTACTTCTGCTGTGGCCGAAGGAGAAAATGCCGTATCTGTTGGTCAGGGAACGGAAGCAAAAGGAAAAAATGCGGTTGCTATTGGGAATGCCAGTCAGACAGCCGGTTCCAGTTCTGTTGCTGTCGGTGATGAGGCCGGCGCGGCAGCCGGCAGATCTGTGTCTGTCGGTATTGGTGCCGGTAAGGGCATGATTGGTGATGTATTGGGAACGAAGGGCTCGCATGTGTCTATTGGTGACGAAGCCGGACAAAATGTGGATGGACAGCATGATATTGCCATCGGCACCAAGGCGGGCGGAAATGTATCCAGCAATTATAATATTGCCATTGGTGTAGAGGCAGGGACGAATATAGGTACTGCCGGTAATCCTTCTATTGGGAAAAATGTATCCATTGGATATAATGCTAATAAGAATACTACCCTGGTGTCCCGCCTCCAGGCGACAGCAGTCGGCAGTGATACGAAAGCCGCTGATGACGCGTTGGCGCTTGGTTTTCATGCGCAGGCAGCAGGAAATGGATCCATAGCTGCCGGGTTTAATGCATTGGCGGAAGACGCGGCCAGCATGGCGCTGGGACAAGGGGCAAAGGCTTCCGGCGGGAACATTGCCATCGGTAATGGTTCGGAAGCCAGCGCGGCCATGATTAGCGGTACTGGTTATCTGACAGGGACTGCCGCTCCTTCCACAGGTGTTTCAGTTGGTACGGCGGCAGCATTGCGTCGTATTACGAATGTAGCGGATGGCGCGCAGGATCAGGATGCCGTTACAGTGGCACAGCTGAAGAAATCCATCGATGAAACGGTCCGGCAGGTGAATGCCAGTATTACCAGTACGACGACTACAGGAGTCTACTATGATACTGTAACTACCGGGCAGGGAGAAAGTATCACTTTAAAGAATACCAATAACAAAGGAACCGTAATTCACAATGTGGCTAAAGGTACATCGGGAACAGATGCGGTTAATGTTAATCAGTTGAACGAAACCGTGGATCAGGCAAAGACTCATTATTACTCTGTGAAGTCCACAAATGCGAATAATTACAATAATGACGGGGCTGCCGGCGAAGATTCTATGGCAGCAGGAGTTGGCGCCAAAGCGTTGAAAAAACGCAGCGCGGCCATTGGGAATAATGTGGAGGCACAGGGAGAAGGCAGCATCGCCCTGGGAACCGGCTATGAGGAAATAAATGGTGGTACACCTACCATTACGCAGACTGTGGCGGCTTCCGGTTATAAATACAATATGGCCATTGGTGCAGGAGCACAGTCGGAAGGGAATCATTCTATTGCCATGGGTACCCGTGCCGTCACCACCATAAAGAATGGCGGGACCAGTGTGGATAAGGCAGTGGCTATCGGTTATGCCGCCGGAGCCTCTGATGATAAAGCAGTAGCAATAGGCAGTGAAGCTAAGAGTAACAGCCGGAGCGCGGTAGCTTTGGGTGATCGGGCACATGCATTGGCGAATGATGCTTTGGCTATAGGTACAACGGCAAGTGCTACAGGAGAATCTTCCGGTGCAATCGGTACGGCCAACACTGTCAATGGAGCAGGGACATATGTCATCGGCGCACGGAACAGTGCCCCCACAACTCCGGTAGCAAGTAATGGTTCAAATATCACGGCGGTCAATTCCGGTGTGTTTGGAAATGAAAATACGTTGGACGGTGAGAATAACAGAGTAACCGGAAACAGTAACATCGTCAAAAAAGAAACGGCAACAGGGCTAACGGATATCATGCTGACAGGGAATAATAATACAGTCAGCGGCGATACGGATACAACGACGCAGGATGATGCCGGCAAGGTATCCGGTATCACGATTACCGGTTCAAAGAACACGGTAAAGGCAAAAAATAATACAAAGAATCTTACAGATGTCCAGATTGTCGGGAATAATAATACGATAGACACATCAAATAAAGCGCTTGATTTGTCCAATACCCAGATATTGGGCAGCAATGTGAATGCCACCATGGGGAATTCCGTATATCTGGGGAGCGGCTCCGCTTATGTGGCAGATGGCGCGTCCACCAAAGGCATGGCAGTTTATAACAGTGATGGCACTTATGCCTATGCAGGCGGCACACCGGCAGGTGTTGTCACGGTAGGAGCTAAAGGCAAGGAACGCCGTATTCAAAACGTGGCGGCCGGATTGGTTGCTCCGCAGAGTACGGATGCAGTCAATGGAAGCCAGCTCTATACCATGACCCGTCCGCTCCGTTTTGGCGGAGACAATTCCACTATCGGTGCGACAAGTGCGGCAGACGTCAATGTGGTTAAACGGGGATCTGACCAGGTGATGTCCATCTTGGGCGGTGCTGACGGCAGCAAACTGAGTGATAACAATATCGGCGTGGTAGCCGATGCGGCGAATAACAAGTTCAACGTCAAACTTGCCAAAGAGCTGAAAGATCTGACCAGTGTGACGACAAAAGATGCGGCAGGAAATACGACAGTAACCAACGGAGCCGGTATGACTGTGACCGACAGTGCCGGAAATAAGACGGAAGTCACCGCCGGAGGTGTCACCATTACGCCGAAGACACCGGGACCCGGCAAAACGAATGTTTCTTTAACCGCGGACGGACTGAATAATGGCGGCAACCAGATCCATAATGTGGCAAAAGGTACGGCCGGTACAGATGCGGTCAATGTAGATCAGCTGAAAGACGAGATCGCAGCCAATGCGACCAAGCTGGTAGACGGAAAGAATACCACCGTTGAAGGCGACGGAACAGCAGCCAATCCGTATAAAGTCAATGTAAAAGATAACATCAATCTTGGTGAAAAAGGCGCGAACGGCAAAGACGGCTCCATCGGAGTCAACGGTAAAGATGGCTCTGCTGTGGTCATCAACGGCAAAGATGGCTCCATCGGTTTGAATGGCAAGGACGGCGCTAACGGACTTACCATTAAAGGTGGTGATGGTAAACCCGGCGTTGACGGAACGAATATCACACGTCTGATCATCGAAGAAAAGAATGGTGATAAGCATGACGTCGCTACCCTGGATGATGGGCTCAAGTTTGCAGGAAATACCGGTACCGTAGCTAAAAAACTGAATGAAACCATGACCATCAAGGGCACCGGTACGAAGGCGGATACGGAATATGATTCTTCCAACATCAAGACCATGGTGAATAGCAACGGTGAAATGATTGTTGGCTTGGACAAGAACCTGAAAAGCGAAACTATTGTTGCTACAGGTAAAGACGGCAAAGATGGTAAAATCGGTATTAATGGTAAAGACGGCGTAACGACAAATATTTCCGTTACCCGTGATGGCAAGCCCGGAGTAGACGGCGCGCCGGGTACGACCACGACCCGTATCGTATACGAGAAACCGGACGGAAGCAAAGAAGAAGTGGCTACCTTAAATGATGGCATGAAGTATGGCGGTGATACAGGAGCGGTCATCAAGAAGAAACTGAACGAACAGGTGAACGTAGTCGGAGGCATTACAGACACAAACAAACTGACCACAGAAGACAACCTTGGCGTCGTATCCGACGGCAATAACAACCTGAAAGTCCGCCTTGCCAAAGCCCTGAGAGGCCTCGAAAGCATAACCGCCGGCGATACATTCATCAACAATAACGGAATAACCATCAGCAACGGTGCAGCCGGAAACACCGTATCCCTCACCAAGAACGGCCTTGACAACGGCGGCAACAAAATCACCAACGTAGCAGCCGGAGACGTCAGCGCAAACAGCACCGATGCCGTCAACGGCAGCCAGCTGCATGACGTAAAGACACTGGCAGGCCAGCATACGACCGTCAAAGCCAAAGACAGCAATATAACCGTCACCGAAGGAACCAATGGAACAGGCGGCAAAGAATATACTGTCGGACTCGGCGACAAAGTCACACTGGGAACCGATCCGTCCAAACAGGTATCCATCGACGGAACAACAGGCATCATCAAAGCCGGAGACAAAGTCACCATTGACGGCACGACAGGAAACATCGATGCCGGAAAAGTGAAAATCAACGGGAAAGACGGAACCGTCAACGGACTGACCAATAAAACCTGGGATCCGAACAACATCACCAGCGGACAGGCAGCCACAGAAGACCAGCTTAAAGAAGTGGACAATAAGATTACCAACACATCCACGGAACTGACAAATAAAGGCATGGATTTTGCCGGCAACGAAGGAGAATTCCACCGTAACCTGGGAGAAAAAGTCACCATCAAGGGAGAAGGGACAAAAGCTGCCTCCGAATACTCCGGTGAAAACATCAGAACCTTTGCCGACACGAATGGAAATGTTGTTGTTAAGATGGACAAAAACCTGAAAACCGAAACGATCGTCGCTACAGGTGAAAACGGCAAAGACGGAAAAATCGGCATCAATGGCAAAGACGGCCAGACGACAAACATCTCCGTTACCCGTGACGGCAAACCCGGAGTAGACGGCGCACCGGGGACAACTACGACCCGTATCGTATACGAGAAACCCGATGGCACCAAAGAAGAAGTGGCAACCCTAAATGACGGCATGAAATACGGCGGCGATACAGGAAACGTCATCAAGAAGAAACTGAACGAACAGGTGAACGTAGTCGGAGGGATTACAGACACCAACAAACTGACCACAGAAGACAACCTCGGTGTCGTATCCGACGGCAATAACAACCTGAAAGTCCGCATGGCCAAAGACCTGAAAGGTTTGGAAACTGTGATGACAAAGACAGTTACTGCCGAGACAGGAAATATCACTACGGTAAATTCCGATACAGTGAATGCCAAGACTGTCAATGCCACGACCGTCAAGACGGGAGATACCACGATTAATGATAACGGACTGACTATCAATAACGGGCCTTCCATCACCAAAAACGGTGTAGATGCGGGAGATAAGAAGATCACCAATGTGGCGCCCGGCGATATTAGCCCGACCAGCAAAGATGCGGTGAACGGTTCCCAGCTGTTCCAGACAAACCAGAGCATCAGCAAGCTGGGGGACCGTGTGAACAAAGTTGGCGCTGGGGCAGCCGCCTTGGCATCCCTCCATCCGCTGGACTTCGATCCCGATGATAAATGGGATGTGGCAGCCGGTTATGGACATTACAGAAATGCCAATGCGGGGGCTATCGGCGTATTCTACCGTCCGAATGAAGATACCATGTTTAGTGTGGGAGGTTCCTTTGGCGGCGGAGAGAATATGGTGAATGCCGGCGTCAGCTTGAAACTGGGACAGGGCAACAATGTATCCACATCAAAAGTGGCAATGGCGAAAGAAATCAAAGACCTCCGTAAGGAAGTGGAACAGCTGCGCGGCGCGCTTGGCCAGGTCGTTCAGGGACAGGCGTTGGATCCGATGAAGATCAAGCTCTTCCCTGATGTACCGGAGAACCACTGGGCTTACGAATATATCGCCACCCTTGCGGGGAATGGTATCCTTGAAGGGTATCCTGACGGAAACTTTGGCGGCAACCGTATGATGACACGTTATGAATTCGGTGCTATTGTATACCGCGCGATGCAGAGAGGATTCGAAGTACCTGCTAGAATGCTCAAGGAATTTGAACCTGAATTGGAACGGTTCCGCGTGGACACGATTGCGCAGAACAAAGCAGGACAACCGACAATCGAACGTGTACGTGTTATTCACAATAGATAATCCTGTAAAATAATTTCCATGTAGTATGAAATCATGCCTCCATGAATATGCGATAGAATTCAGGAGGCATGATTTTCTATTGTCTATAAAGAAAGCAGGTGAACGATTTTGAAAATAAATGAAACGTCTTGCCCTTGCGGGTTTAGGAAGGCGCCGATTTCAAAGACGCTAAGCGGCGCATGAAGTTGTGATCATCATCGATGCTGTAGATCTTGGGGATACTCACTTGCGGGAGGGGGATGAAGAATACAGAATGAAATGTTTTCCTGTGTAACTACCCGATTTGCTGTTGCGGTTTAGTGTCTGATTTCATTTTACAACTAACCTTGTTTCTTAATTATTCATGATAGTTTTTAAAAAAGTGGAAATAAGATAAATTCTCTGCTATAATATTTAATTATTAGAAAAGCAGTTTTGTGTAACCTGCGGAATTTGTCTGTTAAAATCTGAAACCGGTTGTGTGACAGGGAGAGGTGAGACGGAGCGCGAAGGGTAAAACATGATAGCTCTTTTATATTTTTTATTTTCTTTAAATTGGGAGGAAAGTATGAACAAAATTTACAAGGTCGTATGGAGTAAGGCAAAACATGCCTATGTCGTCACTTCTGAAGTGGCAAAGAGCCACACGAAAAGCGCTTCGGGAAAAGCAGTGAAAGCCGCTCTGGCAGCAGCTGTGGGGATGGGAGTCCTCATGGGTGGATACACGGCGAATGCGGCGGATACAACGACAGGTTCCGGCAGCGGCGTGGCGTATGGTACGGGCAGTGACGCGCCGAAAGCAGAAAATGTGGCCATTGGCAAAGGGGCAGGTATTTCCTATTCCAATGGTGCAAGTAACGCTACCGGTGATATTGTGGTAGGCAACGGTGCTAACATCAATAACTATGCCAGCCAGGGTGGCAGCATTGCCATTGGCAAAAATGCAAAAGTAGAAAATATGGCTGGCGGCGGAGAAGCCAGCTTTGCCTTTGGACAGACAACATTTAGCGGAAGTTGGTTCTCTTCTGCTAGAATTCCTGCTGATCCGACGAAGGTCGTAGGCAGTGTTGCTATCGGTGATAATACATTTGCCCGTACCGGTAGTACGATGATCGGTTCACATAATTACAAAGGCGCACTGGGGGATACCACGGTAGACAGCGCTTCTACGCGGACAGACGCGTTGAATGTCTATGCCACCACCATCGGTGCCAACAGTTTCAGCAATGGCGCTTTTACGACAAGTACCGGTGTCTATAATATTATTTCCAGCGAGTATAATGGTGGACGACTGGCAAATCCGGTAAAGAATTTAGGAGCCACCATTACAGGTTCTTTGAATAGTATTGAATCGAAAACATCAAATAATCGTTATGCTGGTATCGCTAATACTGTTACTGGTGTGGCAAACCGCACCTTTAATTCCAATGGATCTCTCATTTACGGTGCCGGAAATGAAATTACCAATTCCATCACCAATATTTCTGCACCATCTGATAGTGGTTCTTCTGCAAAAGAATTTGCTGATAAATTGAGAACTGCGATTACAGGTTCTAAAAGTGGCGGTGCCACTTTAGCTATTGGCGGTGGCAACAAAGCGGATTATACCCAGAAAACATCCATTATTGGCGTTAACAATACCGTGACCGGTACCAGCGGCAGTCCGAGTACCTACAACTCGATCACCGGTTATAATAATACAGCGACTAATATCAATCACGTCTCCGTCATCGGTTCTGAAAATAATGTGACCAATACAAATGGCGCTGTTGTCTTTGGGGATAAGAGAACACTGACAGGTGCCGACGGCAGCGTTGTCATCGGTTCGTCTCAAAACGGTACCAGTACCAGCGTGAAGAATGCTGTAGCCATCGGCAGTGAAGCCAACGTGACCGTGGCAGGCGGCGTGGCACTCGGCAGTGGATCTGTCGCTTCCGTTGATAAGGGCACCGTGGGGTATGACGCTTCCGGCACAAATCATAACTCCGATACGACAGGCGTATGGAAATCGACGGCTTCCGCTGTGTCTGTCGGTGATGCGGCAGGAAATACGAAAGTTACCCGCCAGATCACCAACGTGGCGGCAGGGAAAGAAGATACCGACGCCGTCAACGTGGCACAGTTGAAAGCGGTAAAAGCTGCCGCTGATGCTGCGAAAGTTCATTTCTTTTCCGTGAAGGGCAACAGCAGTGATGAAAACTATAATAATGACGGTGCCACCGGTGATCGTGCGCTGGCAGTCGGTGTGGCTGCCAAGGCAGGCGGTCTGAAAGCAACGGCGCTGACCGGCGGGAATGCGTCGGGCGACTTCTCTTTTGCCGTAGGCAATAATGCGCAGGCGAAGGGATGGGGGTCTGTTGCTATCGGTGCAGGTACTTTGGCTGAAAATCAAGGGACTGTGGCGATCGGTCACGGCGCGAAGGCCTACAGTCTTGAGTCGGTCGCATTAGGTTACAATACACAGGCCGGCGCCCCCTCCGGACAGCCGGGGCGGGGAACCATGCACAGACCGCCATGGGCAGCGGTACGATTGCTACCGGCGGGGCTGCTACCGCATTCGGCTTTGAATCCGTAGCCAGCGGCGCACATGCTATAGCGGGCGGTGATAAGGCGAAGGCGACCGGGCAGGACTCCGTGGCATTAGGAAAGGACACGGAAGCGTCCGGGACTTGGTCGGTAGCCTTGGGAAGTGATACAAAAGCGGAAGGACAGTCATCTACCGCCCTGGGAACAGATACCACTGCTTCCGGAATCGCTTCCACGGCGATGGGGAGTAAGACACAGGCTACCGGTGTCGGTTCTACAGCCATGGGTGGCAGTACGACAGCGGCAGGCAACTGGTCTTTGGCGAGCGGCGGATTGTCAGAGGCGAAAGGTGACTATTCTACCGCCATGGGATATAATAGCAAGGCAAATGCACGGAACAGTTTTGCTGTTTCCGGCGGCATTGTAGAAACCGCTGCAGAAAATTCCATAGCTATGGGTGAGGGTGCGAAAGCGTCTGTATCCGATGCGGTAGCGCTGGGAAGCGGTTCTGTGGCGTCCACGGAAAAAGGTAAAATCGGTTATGATATTTCCGGTGCCGATCATTCCAACGATACGACAGGCGTATGGAAATCGACAGCAAACGCCGTTTCTGTAGGCGATGCGTCCAAAGGTATCACCCGCCAGATCACCGGTGTAGCGGCCGGTG
>OWIK01000430.1_pt1 | contig 14319 bp, 12 predicted proteins | sample 1732691 | NCBI WGS metagenome assembly OWIK01 (sample SAMN05065743, study PRJEB22554) | human gut metagenome | biome: ENVO:2100002; feature: ENVO:00000062; material: ENVO:00002003 | host: Homo sapiens | place: USA | reverse complement strand
TTTACAGGGAGGGAGTTTTTTATTTCCCTAAATTCCGCATTTCTGCATAAGTTATTTCAAATTCATCATTTTATTCAAAAAGGAGAAATCATCATGAACCTGAAAAAAACAATCGCCGTTTCCCTCGCCGCACTGGCTTGCACCGCCATCATCACAGGCTGCGGACAAAGTGAAAAAAATACTGCCGGAGAAAAAACGGAGATCAAAGTAGGCACCGTTCCGGGATACTCGGAACAAGTCGTCGAATTTGTTGCCAAAGAAGCGGAAAAAGAAGGACTCAAAGTCACCATCGTTCCCTTCTCCGACTACGTCACGCCGAACCAGGCCCTCGCCCAGGGAGACACCGACCTCAACTCCTTCCAGCACGGTCCTTTCCTTAACGCCTTTAACGAAAAGAACGGCACTCATATCGTAGCCATAGGAAATACTTATCTTGCACCGCTCCGTCTTTTTTCCAACAAATACAAATCCGTCAATGACCTTCCCGACGGCGCTTCGATTGCTATCCCCAATGACCCCTCCAACGGCGGCAGAGCCCTTCTTCTCCTCGAAAAGAACGGCCTCATCAAGCTGAAAGAAGGAACGGACCCCGTCAAAGCCGTTATTTCCGACATAGCGGAAAATCCGAAACACCTGAACCTCATCGAACTCGAAGCACCCCAACTCCCGCGGGCACTCGAAGACTGTGACGGCTCCGTCATCAACGGCGGCTACGTCGTATCCGCAGGCCTTGACCCGAAAAGCGCCATCGCCGAAGAAGACAATACGAGCCCTTACGTAAATATCATCGCCGCCAACGAAAAAGACAAAGACAATCCGGCATATAAGAAATTCGTAAAAATCTTCCAAACCGACGCGACCAGAAAATACATAGAAGACAACTTCCAGGTCACCCTCGTTCCCGCCTTCTGATCAAAAAAAGACGCCCCACACGGCGTCTTTTTTCATGTCATGACTTGACAGGAAAATGCTTTTTAGGACTTGAGTAAAAATATAACAAATCACTTCTTCATTTTTTACAGATAATGTAGGTTTTTATGGATAGAACGCTTCCCCCATCATTTTTATGCCATCTTTGGTATGACATAAAGGCCCATATGTATATTCAAGTGGTATGTTGTATACCCTATTATTTTTTACACACTTTGTATTCTTTAAGCCCGGATGATCCATTATAAGAGGTCGACATGCTCCATATTTATCATGGCTGCAAATAAGAATAAGCACGTCCGGATCTTCTTTTGCAATATGTTCAAAAGTTATAATCGCAGGTGTTGATATAGCTTCCGCACCGATAGATTCGGCCATATTTCCTGCCAGTTTAGTTTTATCATAAGAAACATATGTGCTCATCAGCTCAATAATCATAACACGTGGCTTAGGGTAATTTTTAGCCCTTTCATTAATTTCATCAATGGTTTTATATGTATCGTCTACTAATTTATTTGCCGCTTCCTCTTTGTGAAAAATTCTGCCATAATTCCGAATGGTTTCCATTTCACCATCTACTGTTTCTTTTATGTAATGACGACGAGGTTGTGAACTGCTTAGGCTCACCAATGTTTTTACACCATGCTTATTCCAATAATCCGTACTATTCAGTTTATCCCGAGTAAAACAATATTGCCTTCCTATGATTAAATCAGGTTTTAATTGACTTATATATTCTACATTCATGCTTTGCCTATCAGCAGTAGGTAATGCCTCAATAGCATTTTCAATTTCCGGTTCCAAAGGAAACCGAGGCTTATTTCTTCCCATCACCATTAAAATAGAATCTGCAGCCCCAATCCTCACCAAAGTTTCTACTTCATTCTCTCCAATAACAATTACTCGCCTTGGTACTTCTGTAAATATCTGTTTGTTTTTCCCGAGCACAAAATAATTCTGGATACTTAAATTTTCAACCTCTACCGGTTTTGTTTTTGCGGTTTCCATTTTATTAGATTCTATCCCGGCACATCCTAGGAATATCGATGTAATAAGGGGTGATAAAAATAAAAATATAAAATAATGAAATTTCATTTATATCCTCCCTTCATTAATAAGTGCAAAAAAAGTGGACTTCCCACTAACCCTACCACAATTCCAATAGGAATTTCTCCATTTTCTATGGCTATACGACTTATCACATCAGCCCAAGCCAAAAATAATGCTCCAAAAATAATACAAAGAGGTAACAGTTTTCTATAGTCACTTCCAATAATCAATCTAATCATATGGGGTACGGCTATACCTACAAATCCTATAATTCCTGCATTATAGACCATAAATGATACCGCCAATGCAGATAAAAAGAAAAATATATATCTTGATTTCTGTAAATCATAGCCCAGTGTTTTCGCTACATCATCTCCAAAAAGCATTAAGTTTAATATACGGGTTCTGATAAGAAAAAAAGATTCAACCACTATTAAAATAAAAAACAGCAGAATATCTTTTTCCCAAGTCGCTTTTTCCAAACTGCCCATGAGCCAATAAGTTATATTGGCTACTGTTCGTGAATCAGGTGCAAATGATATAAGTAAAGTTATAACGGCACCACAAACTGATTGTACGCCTATTCCCACAATCAATATAATAAAAGATTTCCCCTGCCCGAAGACATGTGTTATATACAATACAATAACAGTAACTATCATTGCACCTGCAAAAGCAGCTATAGAAATCGCATCAAAAATATAGATTGATGATAGCTGCAAAAAAATAGCAATGACCGCTCCCAGTGCTGCCCCTGATGAAATTCCTAAGAAATACGGATCCGCCATGGGATTTTTGAACATAGCTTGCATAACGGCACCAGTTACTGCAAGTCCGCTACCTATTAACAAAGACAAAATAAATCGTGGCATTCTTATATAGCAAAGAACATCTGCATAGACAGGATTTATGTCATCAGTTTCTAAATTAAAAAGAATAGAAAATACTTCTTTTAAATCTAAAGATATTATCCCCTGGCATAAAGCTACTAAAATTAAGAAAATTCCACTCACTAAAACAAATAATAGTAAACATGTTCTTTTTAAATTTAGACTTGTCCCCATATTTATTCTCCAAAAAATCCATAGCTGCGCTTAATCACAAGATAAATCAAAATAGGTGACCCGACAAGTGCAAACATAACCCCCAACGGAATCTCAACCCCTCTGGCAATTGTCCGGGATAAAATATCCATTAACACCGTGAATATTCCTCCCACCATAACTGCAATCGGTAATAGTTTCTGATGGTTGGAACCAATAAAACTACGAGTAATATGTGGAATAATAAGTCCTACAAATCCAATTAATCCTGCATTATAAACAATGAGTCCCACTAAAATACCATTAACTATCAAGTACTTATAAACATAGTTAGTCAGATTAATCCCTAATATAATAGCTGTTTCATAACCAAGCAACATAACATTTAGTACTCTAATCTGTGTCAAAAAATATGCAAAAATAACAGCTACCACTCCAAAAAGAATAAGTACGTCTTCTATGTGTGCATTTCCAACATTTCCCATAAGCCAAAAACTTAAAGCTTCCATGCTCTCTTTTTCGTTACCCTTGTATACAAGAAATCCTGACACCGAAGAACAGATAAGACCAATAGCAATGCCTCCCAATAGTAATTTTGCTGTATCTTTCCCTCCACTTTGATTAGCTATTATCATTACAAGAAAAGAAGAAGCTATCGATCCTAAAAAGGCAAATATACTTACAACACCTGAACCATACATCGTACCTAGCCCTAAAAATATAGCAACCGCTGCCCCTAAATTCGCTCCGGAAGATATTCCTAAGACATAAGGATCTGCTAAAGGATTCTCTACTATTCCCTGCATTATAATTCCAGATAATGTCAGCCCCATTCCCACACATAATGCAAGTAAAACTCGAGGCAACCTTAATTCAAAAATTACATTTATCAAAGAATTATCATTACCATACATATAATAGTCTTGTAAAACTTTCACCAAATCAATTTCTACAAATCCTAATTTAAGTCCAAGTACTATGACTATAACCTGAACACAAAACAGAATAGATAAAACTTGAAATAATGTTGCATGTTTCACTCTGCTTAAAAAATAATCTGTCATTATACCACCTAAAGAAAACAGGCAAATGAGCGTGCTCATCTGCCTGTATCAATATTTATACAATTATAATTCAATGTTTGCAGAAAGCATAATCGTCCTCGGAGCACTCAACTGCAGCGAATCAGACCCTGCAGCAGGAACCCAATAGTCCTTTCCGGTTAAGTTGTAGCACATCAAGTCAAATTTTACCGGCACACTGCCAAAGTTCCTCTTATAAGATGCACCTAAATCAAAACGGGTAAACGACGGTACCTTGAGCTTTTCATTCTTTATTTTTGCTTCACTCAAATAAGTAATCCGTCCAATAACGGATAAATCATCATTTATATGATACACAGCTCCTACTGTACCCGAAAATTTCGATGCTCCGGCAACACGCTTGCCATCATTTAATCCACCTTGTGTTTTGGTCTGCTTAGCATCAAGATACATCATTCCGCCCACCAAATCGAGGTTATCATTAACTTTCCCGGTAAAAGACCATTCGGCACCTTTATTCTCTTGCTCGCCATCATTTAAGCGATATTTACCATCTTGTTTCTCTACATCTATAGTATTTGCTTTACTGATTTTAAAAAGGCTTAGTGTATTTACAAAATCGCCCTTTTGTATTTTTACGCCAATTTCATCTTGCTTAGATTTTGTCGGCGGTAATACGTCCCCGGCATTTTTATAAGCGGCACCACTAACGGGGCTTCCCATATTAAATGTTTCACTATGACTTGCATATATCATAACATCCGGATTCATTTTATAGCTTACGGCATATGTAGGTGATGTTGCACTCGAATCTTCGCGTTTTCTTCCCACTCTGGTATAAGTTGCATCGTGACCATGCAAACCAAACGTAAGCTGTAATTTTTCATCCATAAATTTCACCGTATCAACAATATGATACCCCGTCATCTGTTGTTTAAATTGCAACGGCGGATGAAACTCCGGTAAATTTATTCTATCCCAGCTATTATTTCTGTAGAGATTCCCTTTACCACTCCACAAATCACCACCACCGGAATACCTTGTCACCCAATTCTTATCAACACCTAATATATATTCATGTTTTACTTTACCTGTCATAAAATCGCCGCGGATCCCCGTCCCGAAATAAATGCGTGTATGTCCCAACGGCCAATATTCTGCATTGATAGTAAAATCACCATTTGCATTAGTAATTTTGGGCCTGCCTTCATAATAATCAAAATAATCAAACTTGTGATAGCCAGTATTCAGATAAGCTTCCATATGATCATTTAATTTTTGCTCATGATTTAAGATTAACCATGTATCACCATATTTATGATAAAGCCAATCGGGCGTATAGCTTTTTGTGGCATCTGGTGCAGATGGCAAATAATCTAAATCTCCTACATTGAAACCATCATTACCACCCTGATAATTCATACGGCTGTAGCCATATATAAAGTTTGTTCTCGATTTTTCATCTTTTTTATCAAAGTTAACAAAAATATTATTTTCTCTCAAATATTTATTATCTTGCTGAGTTTCACCGCTAACATGATTCGCCACAACACGCAATCCATATTTCTTATTTTCGCCAAAACGATGACTCATATCCAGCCCTTGCTCAAAGGCATTTCCTCCATTATAGGCAAGTCTTAAATTTATATCATCCTTAGCTTTTGCTTTCTTAGATTGGAAATTAATAGTCCCACCAACTGTATCTGATACATTCGTACCAGTAACACCAATATTTGGTCCGGAAATAACAGTTGCATTTTCAATCCAGTAATATGGTAAATGACCAGAACTCATTGCTCCCGGAATACCATTAATGTACATGGAATACCCATTTTGTTCAAATCCGCGGATTGTTACGGAATGGACACTTTTGCTTGGAGACGGGCGAACTGATGGATTTAATGCGAGTGCATCCATCACTCCATTTTGCGGTGAAGCAAAAGTTTTGATTGACTGTTGATTAATGGTACTTACCGTATAAGGTAATTCCATACTAGTTTTTTTGCCTATAATCCCGGTTGTCATTTCTTCAGAAAGAAATCCTCCTGGAAGACTCCTTTCCATTTCGCCTGTTACCCAAACCGTATCCATATCATAAACAGTTTAATTATTTTTCAACTTTATTTTATAGAACTAAACAAAGTTTTATTCTATAGAAATAACATAACTTATATTTCTTTCAAGTCCATCGGCACGTAAGTTTCTCCCGTTTCTTCTATTTCCGCCTGACCGCCTGTCATGTCACGGAACGTGCGGATGTGTCTTTCTTTATTTTCAGGAAGGCAGAGCAGTTTGACGGTGACCGTATCGGTAAAGGTTCTGTCTTCTATCCTTATGTCCGTATTTCCTATGTAATGCTCAAAAGTGCCGGCTGCCGTGTAGGGAAGTGTCAGTTTGATTTCCGTATGAGGGGTGTATCTTACGAGCGGAGCTGTGGCGGCGAGTTCTGCCAGTGTCCCGCCGTAGGCACGGGTAAGCCCGCCTGCGCCGAGTTTGATGCCTCCGAAGTAGCGTGTGACGACGGCAAGTACGTTGGTAAGTTCTTTCATCTGCAGTACCCGGAGCATCGGATGTCCTGCCGTTCCCTGCGGTTCTCCGTCGTCTCCCGATTTTTCATAAATCCGTTTTGTTCCCGTCCGCATGGCCCAGCAGTTATGGGTCGCGTCTTTATAGGTTTTGCGGATTCCTGCCAGTGCTTCTTCCGCTTCTTTTTCCGTATGTACCGGAATGAGTCGTGCTATGAACAGGGATTTTTTGATTTCTTTTTCAAATGTATACGGTTCTTTGACGGAAATATAGGGAATAAGCATGGTTTCCTCCTTTTTTTGTATTGTACCATGTTTCCCGGTTTGTCTGCCCGGAATTTCCGCAGGCAATCGAAAAGACTCCGCCGGAAAGGGCAGAGTCCTTTTTTAATGCAATGTATAGTTATAATCTTCTTTCAGTATCAGAATGGCACCTTCGTCGCCTTTCATGGCGGCTTTCACAAGCCATCCCATGGCTTCTTTTTCATTTTGTTTGCACCCTTCGCCGTTGGCAAGTGCATATCCGTAGTGGGCCATACCGAAGGGGTCTCCTGCTTCAGCGGCAGTGCGGTAGCATGAGACGGCTTTTTTGATGTCCGGCTCTGTTCCGATTCCCGCTTCATAGCAAAGTCCCATTGCCGAGTAAGCTTCGGGAATTTCATTTTTTACCGCTTTTTTAAAGCAGGCAAATGCTTTTTCTCCGTGCCCTTCGCCGCCTTTTTTCTGGAATGCCCGTCCCAGATGATAAAAGACTTCTTTATCTCCCAGTTCTTCTGCTTCTTTTGCCATGGCGAGCGCTTTTTCCGTATCGGTCACGCCTGCCATACCCGTTACATATTCCGTGCAGGCAACGGAAAGAAATACGCGGAGTGTCGCTTCGCCGTCAGGATTTCCTTCGTCTTTCCCTTTTCTGATCCACATTTCCGCTTTTTCCGTATTTTTCGGTACCGCTTCTCCTTGTGCGTAAAAGAGTCCCGTCATGAGCATCGCTTCGCTGTTTCCAGCTTCCGCTCCCTGGAGATAATATTTAAACGCCAAGTCATGGTTGACCTTCCCCATGACGCCTTCGTCGTAAATTTTGGCAAGGAGAACGGCAGCGTCGGCGTATCCCGCTTCGGCAGCTCTTTCGAGGGCCCGTTTCGCTTTTCTCGGGTTCGGCTTTCCTCCCGCAATGCCGCGGTAGTACAGTCGTCCCAGATAGTACCATGCTTCTTTGATACCGAAGTCTGCGGACATACGGTAGCAGCGGGCGGCTTTTTCTTCATCTGCAGGAACGCCTTCCGCCGTTTCATAGCGGTGGCCTATGACACCGATTTCGTGGGCCGCTTCTTCCGCTCCCAGATTGGCAGCTTTACGAAAATATGTAATTGCTTCTTCCAATTGATTCCGGGAAAGATTTTCCTGACCCATGGAATAATAATATTCCATCATCCTGTCTGATGCCATTTGACCACACTCCTTTTATACGGCTTTTCCTGTTTTACGTCGCCGCAATAGATTTTTATCCCGTAACTTTTTCTTATGAAAATTTCACGGTCTGTGGAAATTCCGTCTTATCTGAATTCCCTGCAAAGTTCTTCGAAAAGCTCTTCTGCCGGTTTTTTCACATAGTCCACCAGATTGATATCTGCCGAGGGAACGATGCTTCCGAACGGAAGTGAACCTTCTTCTTCATAAATGATGCCTGTTACCAGACTTTCCGTTTCTGCAAGCAGTTGGAAAGCGGCCGCCCTGTCATGGGGGTCATAGTTTTCACGAACGTCTTCGAGTTTGACTAAGTTTTCGTTATACCACTGGAAGGTATTCATATGGTTAAAGGTTACGCAAGGTGTAAAAATATTGACATAAGAAAATCCTTTATGATCGATTGCTTTTGTGAGGATATCAATCATCCCTTTACCATCGATAGCATAAGATTGCGCCACAAATGTCGCACCTGCCGCAAGTGCCATGGACGGTGCATCAAGCGGTGTCAGCGGATTTCCGTCAGGTGTCGTTTTCGTAACAAATCCTTTTGACGAGGCAGGACTTGTCTGTCCTTTTGTCAGACCGTACACCTGATTATCGAAAACGATATAGGTGATATCCATATTTCTTTTCATCGCATGCAGAGCATGTCCGAGACCGATGGCATAGGAGTCGCCGTCACCGGAACAAACGATGAGATGCGTATCTTTATTGGCACATTTGATGCCCTGGGCAAAGGGAAGTGAACGGCCGTGCGTGGTGTGTGCACCGTAGCAGTACTGGTATCCGCCGATACGGGAGGAGCAGCCGATGCCCGAAATCAAGGTGATGTCTTCATTTTTCCACCCTTTTTGGGCACATACTGCGGCTATGGCATTCTGGATACCGAAGTCCCCGCAGCCGGGGCACCAGTTCGGTACAATCGTATTTTTATAATCTCTCGGTGATCCCATAATCAGAGAACCTCCTTCGCCTTATTCAAAATGGTGGAATTCAGGAACGGTGTCCCGTCATATTGGAGAAGTGACAGGAATTTGTCGTGACAGCTGAAACGGATTGCAAAGAGTTCACGGAGCTGGGCTGTCATATTTTCTTCCACAAACAAAATTTTCTTGGCTCCTTCTACATAAGGACGAAGTTCGTCTTCCGGGAACGGTGAGAGGAGACGGAGCTGGAGATGGTTCACTTTCTTTCCCGATTCCTCCAAAGCTTCTCTTGCTTCTTCAAGTGCTCCGTTGGTGGACGTGATACCTACGAGAAGTAAATCGCATTCCGTATCTTCATGAGCTACGTTAAACGGGCGGATAGCCTTGGAAACGCCGGCAAATTTACGGTGCCGTTTATTCATCTGCTGGACACGGTCCGCCTGCCCTTCTGCAGGTTTACCGAAGACATTATGTTCAAGTCCGGTGGAAAGGAACATACCGTTTTCCACGCCCGGAACAGTTCGCGGGGAAATACCGTCTTCCACATCTTCAAAGCGGTGGAAATAGGCTTTCTGTTTCGTATCTAAAGCAGGAAGACCGTCTCTTACCAATTTGCCCCGTTTGATTTCTATACGGTCCGGATCAAAAACGGGAACCGACTGTTTACACATACCGAACTGAAGGTCCGATAAAAGAATGACCGGTGTCTGGAATTCTTCCGCCAGATTAAAGGCTTCCTGGGTAATATAGAAGCAGTCCTCAATAGAAGATGCAGCAATAACGATTTTTTCCGCATCACCATGACCGGAGGCAATGGCATAGCGGATATCGCTCTGTTCCACTTTTGTAGCCATACCTGTCGACGGACCGGCACGCATGACGTCGATGATGACGACAGGAATTTCTGCCATAGCCGCCATGGAAATGGATTCCGCCATGAGAGAAAGACCCGGACCTGCCGTCGCCGTGAATGCACGGACCCCTGCATAGCCTGCTCCCATTGCCATCATTACGGACGACAATTCATCTTCCGTCTGCACCACGGTGCCTTGTATTTTATGAATGTTCTTAATCATGTATTCCATGATTTCCGAAGCGGGGGTAATCGGGTAAGACGCCATGAAACGGGAACCTGCGGCTATCGCACCCAGAGCGGCCGCTTCATTTCCCAAAAGGTAAAGCTGCTCTTTTTTCGCCGGTGTGGGGAGCTTGCCTAATTCCACGCCCTGCATGGCTTTAATCGCCAAGTCATAGCCTTCTTTGAAAATACTCTTATTTTTGGCAATGACTTCTGCCCCTTTTTTCTCAAACCGTTCTGCGATAAAACGGTAAAACGGCACTTCCGGAAATCCGAGAAGTCCGGCACTCATACCGAGAGCCGCTATATTTTTCATCTGCATGGAGCCGTATTTTTTCGCCAGTTCCGTAATAGGTAAGGGCAGAAAAATACGTCCCGTATGAGCTTCCCATTTCGGACGGAAAGCATCATCGGCAATAATTACGCCGCCTTCGGGAATTTCTTTCCCATGCAAATCGATAGTTTCCTGATCCAAAGCGACCAGACAGTCCACCCGCTCGCCGATGGTTGCGATTTCCTTCGTCGCAATACGGAGCGCAATCGTCGTATGTCCCCCTTTGATACGGGAAGCAAAGAGACGCTGGCTGAAAAGCGAGTATCCCTCCTGGGCAAGGACACGTCCCAAAATTTCTCCGCAGGACTCGACACCCTGGCCCTGCTGTCCTCCCATTTTCCAAATAAAATCCTTCTTTTCCACTCCATCTTCCTCCTTACCGATGAATAGAATCAGTGAAAAAAATATCCCAAAAAAGCATTCTGCAGGCATAAAATTTTATCACACAAATACTAATTTATTATAGCATACAAGTCTTTTTCTGATAAATGTCATTTCCTGCATTCCCGTTCACTTTTTCATAAAAGAAAGGCTATATTTTCCATAAAAAACAGACCCTTTCCGCTATACGGAAAAAGAGTCTGCTTCTATACGAAATATTTATTTTAACCTTCCAATTTCACTTTCCAAATCTTCTACTTTGCTTTCTAATTCTGCAATTTTTTCCTCTTGTTCATATATCACATCGTCTATTGTCATTGTTTCTCTACGCCTTTGCATACTGATATAGTCCATTTCCATTTCCATTTTTCTTAATTTTTCATATACGTTACTCCATCTATCCTGAATTTCTTCTAATTCGCTATATTTGTTTTTGAGTGTTGTCATTGGCTTTTCTAACTCCTCAATTAAATGTTCTACTTCAATTTTAATTGGTTTTATATCATCAGGCTTAGCTTTTTCACCTTTTAAACTTAACCTCTTATATTCTTTTTTATATATTGACATTTGTTCTTCTAATTTTTTTCTTTCAAGCGAGGGTGGTAATACCCCCAATGCTGTTAAAGGAGATCGTTCCAAAATAGTTGTACGATCGTAAATTCTTTCCCGTTTATTTATAGCAACACTCATAACATTAATAGCCTTTATGTATTCTTGTTTTTTCTCGTCAATAGAAGTAATGGTATTATTTGTATTATCAATTTTATGTTTAAGATGTTTCATTAAGTTATTATATTCAATTAAAATTTTTAGGGTTTCCTTATGTTTTTCATCAATATATGAGGTATCCTTTAAAGCATCTTTTATTACGTTCTCTGCTGTATATGGATTTTTTTTAACTGCATCAATAGCTGCAACATATTTATCATCATACGTCCCGCACCCCATTAAAATTATATTCATAAAAAATATCCCCGACATCAGCATTACTTTTCTTGAATTCATAATATCATTGCAACGCATTATATAATTCTCCTTATATCTTTATTTTTTAATAAAAATATAAAATTTTATCACACAAATACTAATTTATTATAGCATACAAGTCTTTTTCTGATAAATGTCATTTCCTGCATTCCCGTTCACTTTTTCATAAAAGAAAGGCTATATTTTCCATAAAAAACAGACCCTTTCCGCTATACGGAAAAAGAGTCTGTTCTTTTATTTTTCAAGCGGTCCCAGATGCTTTTCAAGAAAGGCCAGTACCTTTTCATTCACCAAATCGGCTTGAAGAGCGGTCAGGTCATGGCCTGCACCGGGAATCAGGACACGCTCCGTCTGCGGCGATTTCCTTTTCATTTCTTCCAGTGCCTTACGGGCAGGATACAGCTTTTCATTTTCACCGGCCATAAAAAGAGAGGGTACGGTGATTTTCTTCCATTCCGATTCTTTCAGCACACGGAGCGGAACAACGAAACGGCGGCGGAAGGAGCGGAAACGCAAATCCGACCGTTCCATAAACCAATCATAGCTGATTCCGTACTTCGGCGGATGATGGAGAGAATCCTTGAAAAGCCAGCGGAAAAGACGATGACTGCCCCATATGGGAAACAGTCCCGTCAAAGCGACACGAAAGAGAAAACGGCGGCTTATGGGAAGTATCGTCGCGCCCGGTGCAATCATAACGATGGCAAGAAGTTTCTCCCGGAAAGCAAGAGCGTATTCCGCCGTAAGCCAGCCCCCATAAGACATACCGACAAGAATAAATTTCTTCAGTTGAAGCTGCTCTACCACCGAATCGAGCCAGACTATCAGGTCATGACGTGTAAGCGGATGACGCCTGTCCACTGAAAGGCCGTAGTCATTGATCATATCCACGGCGTAAATTCTGAAATATTTTCCCCAAACTCGTACATTAGGGGACCAGGACAAAGACGGTGCCGTTATACCGGGAAGCAATACCATCGCCGGTGCGCCCTCTTTTCCCGAAACACGGACATAGGTGGGCCCGAAAGGTGTTTCCACATAGACACGGGAAAAAGGAGCAGGCCAGTACTCCTCCTCCGTCTTATGATAAATCTCTGTATACTTTTCCTTTGCTTCCTCCGATACAAAGGGATAATACGATTTCATCTCCGCCTCCCGTCAGATGCCGAAGAGCCTTTCCGTATTTGCTTTTGCATGACTGATAACTTCCTCTGCACTCACTCCCATATAATGGGCAAGCGCCTGTGCGACATACACGATATTTTGCGGTACATTCGTCCGTTTCAAACCGGGAATTCCGCGGGGCGTAAGATACGGTGCATCGGTTTCCAAAAGAATCCGCTCCAGCGGGATATACTTCACCGCTTCACGCAAATCACCGGCCCGCCGTTCATCACAAATCCAGCCGGTAATCCCGATATAAAATCCCATACCGACCAGTTTTTCCACCATTTCCCTGTTTCCCGTATAGCAATGCACCACGGAACGGCGGCAAATCTCCTCATGCCCGTCAAAGCAGGCAAGGAAATCCTCTTCCGCGTCCCTCTGATGAAGAAACAGCGGTTTCTCCAATTTTTCCGCCAGAGCAATCAGTTTCTTGAAATAATAAAGCTGGTTTTCCTTTGACGAATACATACGGTCATAATCAAGCCCGCACTCGCCTACCGCCACAATCTTGGGATTGGACGACACGATTTCTTCGATACGGTGCAAATCCGCCTCCTCCGCCCGATCTGCACTGTGGGGATGAATTCCCGCCGTACCGTACACGGCATGGGTCTTCACAAAATCATTGACTTTCTCATTTTCCGCCGCTTCCGAACCGGTCAAAATACAACAAATCCCCGCCGCTTCCGCCTCGGAAATAATCTTCTCCGGGTCGGGAAAAGAAGAAGTAAATAAATTCAGTCCGATATCATAATACGTAATCATAAGCGCCCTTACACTTTCTTAAACTCCGTTTGATATATTCCGTTTTATCTTTTTACATGAAATCATTTACATTATACCCTCGTACAAAGAAAATAGAAATTTATTAAAATGAAAACGCCGGATTAAAAAATATTGACAACCTTACAGGTGTATAATTTATATATAATTATAAAATCATTTTAACCGGTCACAAATAACCAACCATATCAATTTGTAAAAGGACGGAAGAAAATGAAACTAGCGTTACTTCATTTTGATTTAGCCAACGGCCCGAAAGAAAAAAATAAGAAAAAGCTGCTTCAAGGCATAAAAGAAGCTTCCTCACACGGAGCCGGCTGGGTTCTCACTCCCGAAACGGCACTGGAAGGATACTTTTTCTACAAAAACGACAAGAACGCTCCGAAAAAGATGAGTATCCGCAAACAGGAAGACTTTAAAGAATTTTATAAAATTGCCGGACAAAAACAAATCACTTTATTTCTTTCCGCTGCAGAAAAAACGATGGATAAAAAAGTATACAATTCCTGTTTCATACTCACCCCGGACGGAAAAGAAAAGGGGGTTCACAGAAAAATACATTCCCATCAAAGCGGTGCAGAAGAGTGGATTTCTTTAGGGGAAGA
>OWIK01000424.1_pt1 | contig 14389 bp, 10 predicted proteins | sample 1732691 | NCBI WGS metagenome assembly OWIK01 (sample SAMN05065743, study PRJEB22554) | human gut metagenome | biome: ENVO:2100002; feature: ENVO:00000062; material: ENVO:00002003 | host: Homo sapiens | place: USA | reverse complement strand
GCGTCAGATGTGTATAAGAGACAGGCCGATCTCTTCTTTATCTACCAGGATGCAGCATGCGGTGCGCTCCGTCTGACCAATTTCCAGCATCGCTGCCAGAGAAGTAAATGCGCATACTCTGTCGTCCTGACCATAACCAAGCACCATGCTTCTGTCCAGGCCTGCTTCTCTTGCCTTGCCGGCCGGTACAACTTCCAGCTCTGCGGACAGGAAATCCTCTTCCTCAATGCCATACTGCTCCGCCAGAAGCTTCATCACGCCAGCCTTTACCGCCTCTTTTCCTTCTCCTGCCAGCGGTCTGCTGCCGAAGATTAAGTCAAGCGCTTCGCCCTCGATGACCTTGGAAGCCTTCTTTTCCATCTGCTCTGCAGACAGGTGGATCAGCAGATCAGAAATGAAGAATACCGGATCGTCTTCGTTTTCACCGATATTGATCTCTACGATGGAGCCGTCCTTCTTTGCAACGACGCCGTGCAGCGCCAGAGGCAGGGTTACCCATTGATATTTCTTGATACCGCCGTAATAATGAGTATCCAGGAGGGCAAAATCGGAATCCTCATACAGAGGGTTCTGCTTGATGTCCAGTCTGGGGGAATCGATATGTGCACCCAGAATGTTTAAGCCTTCGGTCATCGGCTTTGTTCCGATCTGGAACATCACAACCGTCTTGTTCATCCATACCGCATATACCTTGTCGCCTGCAGAAAGCTTCTTGCCCTCTTTCATCAATTCGGGCAGCTCGCGGTATCCTGCCGCTTCAATCTGATTTACAATCGTATCGACACATTCCCGCTCTGTTTTACCGTTGTCAAGAAAATCCATATAGTCTTTTGCCAGCGCATCTACCTTTGCGCTTTTGGCTTCGTCATAGCCTTTCCAAGCATTTTTGCGTTCCATTATTTCTTTATCTCCTTACGTTTGTTCTTGTTACCGAGCACCGAGGCTACCAGCCTCTTGGCACGCGGCACTTCCTCATCGTGAATCCGGAAGGTGCAAAGAGCCTTTTCCCCGACTCCAAACAGTTTTGAAAAAAATCCCTGCTTTTCGAAACGGCAGGAATAGGAAATCCGGTTTGCCAGAAGAATTCTCTCGATCTGCTCCTTTGTCCCCATATCGTATACCTTGCAGAAATCCACTTCATTATTCACCGTTCCGAGCGCGGTCGTTTTTTTCTCCATATATTCCTCCCTGTCCGATGTTCCATACGCAGAGCCCTTTTTGCTGCAAAACGGCATCAGGGCTCTGCTTACGTCTTTTTATTACTGTCTTAATTCAATGCCAAGCTGTTCCAGACCATTTAAGATCTTCTTCATTGCCGCTGTGATTTCTGCATCCTCCAGCGTCTTATCCTTTGCACGGAAGGTCAGGGTATAAGCGATGGACTTATAGCCTTCCTTGATCTGTGTGCCCTCGTAAATATCAAATAACGAGTAGCTTTCCAGAATCTTGCCGCCGCGCTGTGCCAGAATCTTTTCAATCTGACCTACCAGAACGGTTCTCGGTACAACCATACTGATATCTCTGGTCACTGCAGGATATTTTGCGATGCCCTCGTACTTGCGGTCGAAGGATGCAAAGCCATCCACTGCAGGCATATCCAAAACTGCCACATAGGTTCTCTGACCGATGCCGTAGTTTGCCATTACCTTCGGATGTACTTCACCGAGATAGCCGATTACGGTTCCATCATAAACAACGTTTGCCTGACGGCCGGGATGCAACCACGGCTTCTGTGCGTTCGGATCGTACTCCGCTTTCTTCTTCATACCGATGTGCTCCAGAAACTCTTCGATAACACCCTTCATCGTGAAGAAGTCGCCTTCTCCGTAAAAACCGAGTGTAAACTGCATGCGCTCGTCCGGAAGCTCTGTCAGAGGCAGCGCTTTGGGCAGATAAATGTTGCCCATCTCATATAAGCGGACGTCCTTGTTTCTGCGGTTATAGTTGGTTGCAAGGCTTGTCAGCATGCCGTTTAACGAAGTGGTACGCATGATGGAATAATCCTCGCCCAGAGGGTTTAAGATCGTTACAGTCTTGCGCAGCTTACTGTCTGCCGGGATCAGCAGCTTATCGAACACTTTCGGGCTTTCGAACGAATAAGACATACCCTGGGAGAAGCCGCAGTATTCTGCGATATCCCTTGCCTTCTGTTCAATTCTTTCTTCGAAGGAAAGCTTACCGGTTGTCGCTTCGCCAGAGGGCAGGGTGGTCGGGATCTTGTCATAGCCGTAGAAACGTGCTACTTCTTCTGCGATATCGGCAAAGCCTTCCAGATCCTGACGGAACGAGGGAACAACAATTTCGTTGGCAGCTTCGTCATATGCAAGCTCGATGCGTCCGAAGTACTCCAGCATCTGCTCTTTTGTGATATCTGTTCCGAGGAAACGGTTGATCTTTTCGGGCTCAAACGGAATTCTGCGCAGGGGCTTGATCGGCTCGCAGACATCTACCATGCCGCCTACTACCTCGCCGCAGCCCAGCTCTTCGATCAGCTGGCACGCTCTGTCGATTGCTGCTTCTGCATTGACCGGATCCAGACCTTTTTCGAAAATACCGGAAGCCTCGGTACGCATACCGATTCTCTTTGCAGATTTCCGGATATTGGGACCGTTGAATGTTGCAGCCTCGAATAAAACGGTGTGCACATCGTCTGTGATCTTGCTGTTTTCGCCGCCCATGATACCAGCGATGCCGACTTCTTTTTCCGCGTCGCAGATCATCAGAACCTGATTGTCCAGCTTGCGGATCTGACCATCCAGCGTCTCGAACTCATCTCCGTCCTTTGCACGGCGGACGATGATCTTATGTCCTGCGATCGTGTCCAGATCATATGCATGCATCGGCTGTCCGTACTCTGCCATAACGTAGTTCGTGATGTCTACCAGGTTATTGATTGGCCGGATACCTGCTGCAGCCAGACGTCTCTGCATCCACTTCGGGCTCGGAGCGATTTTGATATTTTTGCAGACCCTTGCGCAGTAACGGGTGCACAGATCGGTATCCTGTACTTCTACGTCCACATAATCGTGTACATTCTCGCCGTTTGCGTGTACTTCCACAACCGGAGGAATGAACGGCTTTCTGAAGGTTGCAGCCGCCTCTCTTGCGATGCCTAAAATGCTGTAGCAGTCTACACGGTTGCTGGTGATTTCATATTCAAATACGGTGTCGTGCAGACCGAGTGCCTCTACTGCGTCCGTGCCGACTTCTACATCGTCGTCGAAAATGTAAATGCCGTTCTCCGGTGCTTCCGGATACATGTCGCGGCTGCTGCCCAGCTCCTCGATGGAGCACATCATACCGTCGGACTCAATGCCTCTTAACTTGCCGGCCTTAATCTTAATGCCATCCTCCGGCAACGGACTGCCGTCATGACCGCCTGCAACCTTACCGCCGTCTAAAACAACCGGAACCTTGTCGCCTTCCTTTACATTAGGTGCGCCGGTTACGATCTGAATCGTACGGTCGCCTACGTTAACCTGGCAGATAATCAGTTTGTCTGCATCGGGATGCTTTTCGATCTTCTCAATCTGTCCGATTACAATCTTTTCCAGGTTTTTATCCATGCGCTCATAGCCTTCTACCTTGGTGCCGGTCAGCGTCATGGCGTCAAAATACTCCTGATCGGTGCAGGAAAGGTCGGGCACATATGCTTTAATCCATGATAATGCTGTATTCATCTTCCTCTTTCTCCTTCCCGTTAAAACTGCTTTAAGAATCTGATGTCATTTTCATAAAGCAGACGCATATCGTCGATTTCGTATTTCAGAAGGGCGATACGCTCCAGACCTACGCCGAATGCAAAGCCGGAGTATTCTTCCGGATCGATATTGCACATCTTGAGTACCTTGGGATGTACCATACCGCAGCCCAGGATTTCAATCCAGCCGGAGCCCTTACAGAACCGGCAGCCCTTACCGCCGCACTTAAAGCAGCTGACATCTACTTCTGCACTGGGCTCTGTAAACGGGAAATGATGAGGACGGAATTTTACTTTGGTATCTTCGCCGAACAGCTCTTTTGCAAACTCTGCAAGCGTGCCCTTTAAATCGGCAAATGTAATATTCTTATCGATAACCAGACCTTCGATCTGATGGAAGGACGGAGAATGGGTTGCATCCACTTCGTCGGAACGGAATACTCTGCCGGGCGCGATCATACGGATCGGCAGCTTGCCCTGTTCCATGGTACGAACCTGAACCGGAGAGGTCTGGGTACGCAGAACGATTTCCTCATTGATATAGAAGGTATCCTGCTCGTCTCTTGCCGGATGGTCCTTCGGGATATTCAGCGCTTCGAAGTTGTAGTAGTCCTTCTCGACTTCAGGACCTCGAACCACTTCGTAGCCCATGCCAACAAAAATTCTCTCTACCTCTTCCAGAGCGATCGTATTGGGATGACGATGTCCAACGGAATTTTTCTTTGCAGGCAGGGTAACGTCAATCACCTCATTCTTTAAACGAGCTTCCATTGCACGGTCTTCCAGCTTTGCTTTTTCCGTTTCCAGCGCTGTTTCAATTTCAGCGCGCACTTCATTGACCATCTGTCCAACCTTCGGACGGTCTTGTGGCGCAACCTCCTTCATGCTCTTTAACAGCTCGGTCAGGGCGCCCTTTTTACCCAGTGCACTGACTCTTACCTCGTTGAGCTTATCCAGGTTCTCGGAGGCGTCGATCTGTTTCAAAATCTCTTCTCTGATTTTTGCCAGTTTCTCTTTCACAGCAAACTCCTTTCTGTCAGATAGCCGTTTTTCTTCTGTGCGGCCTTCTACTTTCCCGGGACCTTCCTTTGATTATTGTAAACAGCAAAACTGCCCTGCAATTTTTACTGTCATGCCCAATAGAATCCTTTCTATTAGCTGAATAAAAAGAAAGCCCCTGGTTTATTAAACCAGGGACGAAAAAATTCCGCGGTACCACCCTTGTTCCCGCCATCGGCAGGCACTCATTGCAGACGTAACGTGTCCTGTGCGTTCCGACCTACCCAAAAGCACTGACAGCAGGCTCTCTTCAGCCGAACAGCTCCGGTGGGAAATTCGTATCCGATCCTGTTGGAAAAGCTCTCAGCCACTGGCTTCTCCTCTCTGCCGGTACAGGAAATACTACTGACACCTTCATCGCCTTTACGCCTTATTGTAAAAAATCCATTCCGAAAAGTCAATACTATTTCTCGAGAATCTCTCTTCGAAACGGAACAGCAAACCGGTTGATGTGTGCCCCGACTAACAGCAGATACATACAAAAATATAACCACATCATCACGACGATGATTGTAGAAAGGCTTCCGTATACGCCGAAATCATTGAACCGCTCTATGTATGCCGAAAAGCCCCAGGAAAACAGGTTCCAGCTTATCGCCGTAAACAATGCACCGGGAAACTGCTTCGTCAGTTTCAGCTTCACATTTGGCACATAGGCATAGATCACCATAAACACCAGCGTCAGAATGCCCCAGGAAAACAGCGGTTTAAAATGCATCGCTATGGACATCAGATGATCCAGTATCGGGATCCTGTCGTTTAAAAGACGTACCAGCGTTGTTCCAAAGACCATGAAAACGAGAGAGAGCAAAAGGACGATCAACAACAGAATCGTATAAAAAGATGCCAAAATCCGCTGCACAAAATAGTTACGATCCTCCACAACGCCGTTCATCGCATTTAAGCCGCGCATGATGGACAGCATACCTTTGCTTGCCGACCATACAGTTACGATCGCTGCGACGCTCGTAACGCCAACGGTACTGTTATAAAGCGACTCGATCAGGCTGCTCATCATCGGCACAATCGGCGATGGCATGACCTCTGACACCGCCTTTAACAGGTCGGATTTCTGCAGCGTCGTCAAGGGCAGCAGGGAACACAATAAAATAATAATCGGAATGATCGACAAAAACATAAAGTATGCAGAGCTTGATGCAAATGCATTGACATTTGATTTTGACATATGCCTGCCAAACCCTGTAATCAGCCGGATTTTCTTTTTCATAAACAGATCTTTTCCTTTCCGGTTTTTCATTTTGCGGTGCGTCGCTGCATGGACTTTTCAGGAAATCATTTTTAACTGACATCCTTTATAAAAGAACGTCAAAATTTCTTCTGCGCTGACAGACGCCTCCGCCATATGCTTCGCCCCATTCTGAGACATGCCGATTCCGTGCCCGTAACCACCGCCAATTAAAGTATATCCTATCATAAAGCCGTCCGTTTTAAAAGTACTGACTTGAAAAAAGCTGCTTGGTAAAAGCGATGTTACCGCTGCCGCGCTCCCATCCTGTCTGACCGCCTGTGTTTTTCCGTCGCACAGCACATACCGGATGCTGTATTCCGACTGTATCCGTACCTGTCCGTTTTCGCTTTCAATCAAAAGCTCCTGCGCCGCGCCGCCGCTGCTGCGTTTTGTAACACGGATTTCCCGGATTTTCCCTGTGTTTTCAGACAGTTTCGTGCGCTCCTTTACTGCATTCCATTCTCCAGCTTCCCCAGGCACGAACACACACTGTCCATCCGCTTGTGCCCGTATCCATACCCTTTCCCAGAGTGCCTTTTCATCAACGGTTTCTGCCCTATAGCTCCAACGGTACCACGGCTCTTCTTTCTCATAAAAATCGCCGTCCCTCTGCCTCAAAAACGCTTCCATTACATCCGACTGCTCCAGCAGCTGCGCCTGCTGCAAAATCGGTGCCATCGCAGCAACGCTTTCCTGCCCGCCAAGCTGTCTCGTCAGCTCCATGTTTCTTTCGTCGATCGCCTGCGCACACAGATACGGATATGCTTCTGCCCGGGTCCCTCTCCAGACCGACAAATCCGTACCATAGCCGCAGGACGTGGAATAATAATAGGTCTGCGCCGGCTCCTCCCCGTAAAATAATACCTGTCCGGACGTCTCCTTGACCGCCTGTGTCGTCTGCCCCTGCTCTGCAAGATTCTGATACACCTGAAACGCCGTGCTGTCATCCACATGCGCCCCATACTCCGGTAATCCGGCGCGCTGCAGCCTTTCATATGCATAGGTTCTGGCACAGATCGCCTGGCTCTTTAACGCTTCCAGTGGATAAGACGCCGGCATTTCGCCCGGCACGACCCCATAAAGGTATTCTTCCAGCGGCAGCTCGTTGATTACAACAATTCCATCCTCCCGGCGCACCAGTTCGAGCCTGCCGCGGTAGTTTGCCTGCCCCTGTGCCCGCTCCACGCCGGATAACATCAGATGCCCGGTCAGGATTTTCGGTTCGATTGTAATCCGCCCGGTCTGATCAAACAACGGAGAATCCCGCGTAATGACAAGACGCTGACCTTTTTCGAGCGTGGTAAGCTCGTTCTCGACGTTCCAAATCCTACAATCACAGTCCGCGAAAAGCTCCACGGCCTGATGTACGCTGTTTGCATAGCCAGACGTCTTAATCAGCACGCGAATGGTTTCCATCTTTTCTTCCCGCACCGCCAGCGCTGCCTCAATTGTTCCGTCCTCCACTACAAAATCCGTAAACCCATAGCCGATTTTCAATTCTCCGATGTCCATCTGTGAAAGCCGCCCATATAACCGATAACACTGCAGATCCTCCGAAAAAGGAATCGTCCCGTGACCTTCGATTTCTGCGCCGTTTCGCGACACGCCGAGCAGCCGTCCGGAAATCTTGTCTGGCTTTTGGCACACAATGACAGGCTTTCCTGTTTCAAACGTCAGATCACAGACTGCTTCGGAAAGTTGTGCTGTATCTGAAACCACCGTCGTACTTTTTCTGTCCCTTTTCCAATCCGATTCTCTGTTCTCTTCTGTCCTCTGTCCCTCCGCAGAATCTGTTTTTACTTCAACTGCCGCCGCGCCGGAAAATTCACAGTCTTTCCAGAACCCGTGTATGCTCTGTCCGGTCGTCTCGATCATCCAGACATTTTTTAATATGACAGGTTTCGTTAATCTATTTCGAACTGCATACAGGCAATCCTCCCTTACGATCGCCCGCACTGGACAAAACTGCATGGATTCTGTCAAAAACGTTGCCGACGCAGCCATCCGGACACCGTTCTGCGTCAGGATGCGCAGCTCTGTTTTCCGGCTCTGCGCATCCTTTTTGCCACCGGAAGCGGTCCCCATTTCGCGCATCAGAGTAGCTTGCGCGCTTTCTTGTGCATCTCCCGGTCCATTTTCATCCCCCTTCAAAATGCCCAGCACTACGACCGTCTCCTCCTGAATCCTTCCGGCAGCATCATACTTTCTTTTTGCCCGGTCGAACCAGTCGTACCAGTCCGCTTCCTCCACCAACTCAGTCCCCGTATACGCACCGCCTAAAAATAACTCCCGGCTGCCCGGCAGGCAGGAAAAATACTGTTTTGCCTGGGTCCACGTCAAATAGCCGTCGTCAGATTCCGCCTGAAATTTTTTCATCAAATCCAGTACCTGGTCGGGGGCCGACCGACTGCCGGCAGCATGCGCAGATACTACAGCCGCCTGTGTATTATCCCCGTCAAACTCCTGCGCAACATCGGTTGTCTCTGCGAGCGCCTGTGTCGGCTGCTCCTGCCTACAGTCTGCAAGGAGCCAGACCATATGGCCTGCGTCCTCGATCCCGATATAGCTGTCCTGTTTTTTTTCACCCGTCAGCAAAAACTGATCTGCCGTCTTTTTGCACAGCCCAAATAAAAAAACGGCACCGATCAGAACCGCCGCCAGTTTCCCCAAAAGACGCCTGCGCGCCTGCTGTCTCTTCCTGCGTTCCTGAAACGACTCCCGTCTTTCCATTTGATTTTATCACTCCCATGAAGTTTTCTTACAAAAGATAAAGAGACAACCCTTCCGGATCGTCTCTTTATCTTTTGTATCCCCCAAAATGCCGCCTCCCATCTTCTGACTCCTAGCCAAGGCCAGGTGGGTAACCGCAACCGGCGCTTCTGCCTTCCCCTGCGCAATGAGGGCCTGACATCTACCCGGCAATATAGGAATCCCGTTTAAAGTAAATGTAGGTTCAAAACAACAGGAGTTCTCGTACATTTCAGGTTGTTTTCATTATATCCAATTCATCCCGAAAATACAACAGGAATTTTTTTACCGCTCTGCACGCATCGGATTGTTTAAGAAATCTTCATATGCAAGACGGATTCCATCTTCCAGCTCGGTTTGGTAAGTCCAGCCCAGATTCTTTAATTTGGAAACATCCAGAAGTTTTCTGGGTGTGCCGTCGGGCTTTGTGGAATCCCACTTGATCTCACCGGTGTAGCCGATCACCTTCGCGGTCAGCTCCGTCAGCTCCTTGATGGTCAGCTCTTTTCCGGTTCCGACATTAACGGTTTCATTTCCGGAATAATTGTTCATCAGAAATACGCAGGCATCCGCAAGATCATCCACATATAAGAACTCGCGCAGCGGCGTGCCGGTTCCCCAGCAGGTTACCTCTGTCGCGCCGGAAACCTTCGCCTCATGGAAACGGCGGATCAGCGCCGGAAGCACATGGCTGTGGGTCGGATGATAGTTATCGTTCGGTCCGTAAAGATTGGTCGGCATTGCAGAAATATAATCCGTTCCGTACTGGCGGTTTAAGAACTCGCAGTATTTCAGACCGGAAATTTTTGCAAGCGCATAGGCTTCGTTCGTCTTTTCCAGCTCGGAAGTGAGCAGGCAGCTCTCCGGCATCGGCTGCGGAGCCATTCTCGGATAAATGCAGGAAGAGCCTAAAAACAGCAGCTTCTTGCACTGATTCTGCCATGCGGAATGTATGACATTCATTTCCAGCGTCATGTTGTCATACATAAAATCCGCCAGCGCTTCCTGGTTTGCGACGATGCCCCCGACCTTTGCTGCTGCCAGAAAAACATAATCCGGCTTCTCTGCTGCAAAAAAATCTTCCACATCCTGCTGTCTGCAAAGATTCAGTTCCTTATGAGTTCTTGTTACAATATTGTGATATCCGGCTTTTTCCAGTGCGCGCACGATTGCGGAGCCAACCATGCCGCGATGTCCTGCCACATAAATTTTGGCGTCTTTTTCCATCATGATGTTATCCTTCTTTCCTTATGTAACTGCCGTACATAACATATACCATGCATGCACGCCTTTTTTGCACCTATGCGTGCTTTTTCCCGAAGCTTACGCCTGCGTGCCTGCTTCTTTCACTGCCTTTTCACGTTTTGCCAGCATTCTGTCGTGCTCTGCCATAATGCGGACAAGCTCTGCATAGCTGGTCTTCTGCGGGTTCCAGCCAAGAACAGTCTTCGCCTTTGTCGGGTCGCCCCAGAGGTTGTCTACATCGGTCGGACGGAACCATGCAGGGTTGACGCAGACAAGCATCTTGCCGGTCGCCTTGTCATATCCCTTTTCGTTCAGACCTTCACCTTCCCAGCGCAGTTCAATACCGTTTGCTGCAAACGCTTTTTCGGTAAAGTCCCGGACGGTGTGCTGCTCACCGGTTGCAATAACAAAATCTTCGGGTGTATCGTGCTGTAAGATCATCCACATGCACTCTACATAGTCTTTTGCATAGCCCCAGTCACGCTTGGAATCCAGATTGCCCAGCTCCAAATGATCCTGCAGACCCTCTGCGATTCTGCCCGCTGCCAGCGTAATCTTACGGGTTACGAAATTTTCGCCGCGACGCTCAGACTCATGGTTAAACAGGATACCGTTTACTGCAAACATGTCGTAAGCTTCTCTATATTCCTTGGTGATCCAGAAGCCGTACTGCTTTGCAACTGCATAGGGGCTGTAGGGATGGAATGGTGTTGTCTCTCTCTGGGGAACCTCTTCTACCTTGCCGTACAGCTCGGAAGTGGAAGCCTGATAAACCTTCGTCTTTTTGGTCAGCCCGAGAATGCGGACTGCCTCCAGAATCCGCAGCACGCCGATCGCGTCCACGTCGCCGGAATACTCCGGTACGTCAAAAGAAACCTGTACATGGGACTGTGCAGCCAGGTTATAGATTTCATCCGGCTGTACAATGCTGATGATACGGATCAGGGAAGAGGAATCGGAAAGATCCCCGTCATGTAAGGTAATCGCATTCTTTGCGATCAGATGGTCAATTCTTGCTGTATTCGAAATGGAAGCGCGTCTGGTAATGCCGTGCACCTCATAGCCTTTTTCCAACAGAAACTCTGCCAGATAAGAGCCGTCCTGTCCGGTAATGCCTGTAATCAATGCTTTTTTCATAAAAATTTCATCCTTTCCTGATTTTATCGCTCTGATGTCATATCTTTCTCATAATAGTTGATATTCTACCTGATCTTTTTCGATTTTAGAAGAGCATATCTTGCACAGAACTAGCATTATATTGACTTTTTTGATATACTAAAAGCTGCTACTCTGATTAAAAATCTACAGGAGAATTTTTTTATGGATACCGCTCTTTTTGAAGGAACTCTCGTGGAATCCGAACGGATTTTGTATACACCGTCCACCTTTGCCCGGACAAACCTCATCCATCTGCAGGAATGCGGCCGTTTAAAAGCACTGTCCCCCCACACCAGCCACCGGGAAAATCTCGCCTCCTACCTGTGTTTTATTGTCCTGGAAGGCTCCGGTACCCTCGAATACGACCAGAAGCACTACACACTCTCTGCCGGAGATTGTGTGTTTCTGGACTGTAAAAAAAGTTACCTCCACCGCTGCTCCAATCAGCTCTGGACACTTGAATGGGCGCACTTTTATGGTCCGAACATGACCGGAATCTATGAAAAATATACCGAGCGCGGCGGTCTTGCCTGCTTTCGCCCCCAAAGCCTTGCCCCGTATCAGAAAATTCTTGACAGCCTCTGTGAAACGGCGGCTTCCTCCGATTATGTCCGCGATATGAAGATTTTTGAGCAGCTCACTGCCCTGCTTTCTTTGCTGATGCAGGACAGCTGGCATCCCGGGAGCACCGCCAAACCGACCTCCCGCAAATATAATCTGCAGCAAATCAAAGATTACCTGGATTTCCATTATCCTGAAACAATCCGGCTCGACGATCTTGCGGAAACTTTTTATATCAACAAATTTTACCTGACCCGGATTTTCCGGGAACAGTTCGGCGTCTCCATCAACGCTTACCTTCTGTCCCTGCGCATTACTCACGCCAAACAGCTGCTGCGCTTTACAGATTTTTCGATCGAAAAAATCGGCATCCAGTGCGGCATGAAGGATGCCAACTATTTTTCCCGTATGTTTAAAAAGGTCGAAGGGATTTCGCCCGGAGAATACCGCAGGCAATGGTAAAAAAGAATCCTGCTTCGCAGGATTCTCCGCCTGCGGTGGGTCGCGCAAGCGACATTCTTCCATTCCGCTGCAGTGCGATCTGCGCGGAGCGTTTTATCGTATAGGAACAAAGTTTCCTATACGATAAAAAAACAGGCAGGACCTCTTTTTCAAAATGTCCTGCCTGCTGTTCCTTCTGAGTGTTTCCTGCCCGCCTTAAATCGCCCGTGTCGCTTCTTTGAGCCATGCCGCCTCTTCTTCGTTCAAGTAAGGCGTCATCTTTTCGCGCACCTGTGCGTGATAACGGTTTAACCGCTCGATATCTTTTCTCTCCATCACAGAAACATCGATGGCATCCAGATCGATCGGTGCCCAGGTCAGCGTATCGAAATACATGAACTGTCCATCTCCGTTTTTCACGCCGTTTCTGGCAACCATCACATTTTCAATCCGGATACCGTGGCTTCCTTCGATATAAATACCGGGCTCATTTGTCACATCCATCCCTGCTTCGATCGGCACTTCCTTCTGATTGCCGGTGAAACGCCAGCGGATGCCCTGGGGTCCCTCATGGACATTCAAAATATAACCGACGCCGTGACCGGTTCCGCATTTATAGTCGATGTTCTGATCCCACATGGGCTGACGTGCCAGAATATCCAGGTTTCTGCCGGTGCAGCCGTACAAAAATTTCGCGTCTGTCAGCTGCAGCATGCCCTTTGCGACCGCTGTGTAATGCTCCTTGATCGTCTGGGAAACCGGCCCCAACACGATCGTTCTCGTCACATCCGTCGTACCGCCAAGATACTGACCGCCGGAATCCACCAAAAGCATACCTTCCGGCGCAAGCGCTGCGCAGTTGTCCTCGGTCGCCTCATAATGCATCATCGCTGCATTTGTCCCATAAGCGCTGATCGTTGGAAAGGAAAGATCCAGATAACCGTCGATCTCACTGCGCAGATGATCCAGATACATCGCAGCGGAATACTCCGTCATCGGAATTTTACCAACATTTTTCTTGACCCAGTAAATAAACTTGCAGACCGCCGCGCTGTCTTTTAAATAGACCTCTTGCATATTTGCCAGCTCGGTTTCATTTTTGACCGCCTTTAACAGCTCTGTCGGATTTGCTGCATCGATCACTTCTGCACGGTTTTCCAAAATCTTATAAAAAGCGTAGCTGACGTTGCCTTCATCGCACATCACGCTGCCTGTGATGGCACAGGACTCCATCCACTCTGCAGCCTCTTCATACGGATGCAGGGTAATGTGATACTTCGCCGCATGCGCTTTTAACACATCCGTCACTTCCCCATCCTGGAGAAAGAAATGGCACTCATCCTGTGTCAGATACGCATAGGACAATGCAACCGGATTGCATTCCACATCCGCGCCGCGGATATTCAACAGCCACATCAGATCGTCCAGCTTGCTCAAAAACAGACCGGACGCGCCGTGAGCTGCCATATCTTTACGAACTGCAGCCAGCTTTTCGGAAACATTCTGTCCAAACAGCGCCTCGTCCGGAACCAGAACCGGATGGCACGGAAGTGCCGGTCTGTCCGTCCAGACTTCATCTACGAGATCTTTGCCATACACGATTTTAATCTGCTTGTCCGCCAGGTCTTTTTCCAGCTTCAGACCAAATCTCGTATCGACGACACGACCATCAAAGCCAAGTGTTTGACCGTTTTCCATCTTCTGCTGTAAAAATTCTTCCTTCGTCGGAACGTTGTCCTCCAGCATCCGGTATAAAGTAACTCCGGTTCCTGTAAGCTCCCGCTCCGCCTGGATAAAATATCTGCCATCCGTCCACAGACCAGCTTCGTCCATTCCGACGATCAGCGTTCCGTTTGATCCGGAAAAGTTGCATAAATATTCTCTTACCTTAAAATAAGCGTCCACATATTCCGAATTGTGAAAATCCGCTGTGGGAACCATGTACCAGTCTACGCCGTTTTTCTTCATGACCGCCCGCAGCGCTGCCAGACGATCCTGTATCTTCTGATTGACCATTTGTATTTCCTCCATGTGCCGGAGATTTTGGCACTACCAAAAATCTATCACAACAGCACATACCGCGCAAGAACTTGTCATAAGATTTTTTAAGGCTCTTTTCATTGATTTCACACTCGATTACAGTTCGCACGCGCCATTCGCAAAATTGATTACAGTTCACCCGCGCCATTCGCAAAACGCGTCTTCGACGCTCTCCGCTGCTTCGCAGC
>OWIK01000421.1_pt1 | contig 14526 bp, 20 predicted proteins | sample 1732691 | NCBI WGS metagenome assembly OWIK01 (sample SAMN05065743, study PRJEB22554) | human gut metagenome | biome: ENVO:2100002; feature: ENVO:00000062; material: ENVO:00002003 | host: Homo sapiens | place: USA | reverse complement strand
ACGAGATCTGCGCATGTCTCGTGGGCTCGGAGATGTGTATAAGAGACAGCTGAAGGAGGCTGCCACATGCTGGCTACTACCCCTACCCAAAAAACGCAATTTATCTGGATTATCGCCGCAGTTCGCCGCGATTGCCCGACAATTACCGCCAAAATTCATCATATTGCTGCCGAGTCTGAACGCGATGCTCGCCGTTCTCTGGTGCGCGATCACATCTGCTTTTTTGCTGGTCGTATCCGCATGGAGGTGGCACATGATTAAAAACTACGATGTGCATATGGATCCCCTCGAACGCACAAGCCAGATCATCACACTGACAGAAGTGATTAACGACATTCTGGTGAGCAACTCTCCCTCACGAGACGAAAGACTGAAGGCGTTACTCGCGATATTGGATCTCGCCGTTCGTGACGTTCATTTCCTGCTGGAAGGTGGCGAAATGCCAGTAAAAACGGGGGCAACCAATGAATAACTCAATTAATACCCCTCGCCTTACGTCCGCACTTCAATTAATCGAGCAAGCAGCGGCTGTCCTGGTTGCTGTCAGTCTTTCGGCTGAAGAAATGGACGCTACTGATGTCGTGGATGCGATTAAAGCGTGCTCATCTTTGGTTAACGATGCCCGTGCAGAGCTGGTAATTCTTGGGGGTGAAAAATGAATATCAACTTAATTTATCGTCATCCGTGTGAGCTGGAAATTGAATCATTGCTGAGCCGTGAAGAGCCATATCCAGACACATTCACTCTTGCAGATCGCACGACTGAACGGCTTACCAGAGCGCGCACAGGTCTGGTTCATGTGATGAATGAGATTCTTCCATCGGTGGGAGGGGAACAGGCGACAGTAATCAATAGCTGGCTACAAAAAGTTACCTCCCTGATAGATATCAGTTTAATCGATGTGGAGAGTGCGAAATGACCAACATCCAGCTCATTGAAGCGCAATGTCGCATCGAACAGGTTCAGACTGTTTTAGGGTTCTGGCTTGAAGGGGCCAGCCCAAGCAACAGAGACAAGTTAATGATTGGCGCGGTTATGTCACTGCTCAATGGCGTACCAGAAGCTATTCAGGAAGCGGACGAATTGTTGGGCAAATATGAGTTACAGAATCATTCAGGCGAGGCGAAACATGAATAATTTCTTAACCTTCCATGCAGAAGCAACGCCTGACGGCGTAAACATCATGCACCGCAGCAACAATGGCATGACAGAACGCGTTGAGACCGTCTCATATATTGATGCCGTAAATCGTCTGGATGCCGGGGATTATGACGATAAACCAGATGAAGGCATGTTTATACATCTCGCTATTGCCAGTGGCGGCAACCAGGGATATTTCGATTACACATCACAGCATCACGTGATTATGTGGCGCTGGCTGATAGCAACAGCATTAATCAATGAAATGAGAAAGGAAAACGGCACCGTCAGCATTATTGATGACAGTGGCAATCATTCCGTGGTTTCTGTTTATTCCAATGGCATCGTCGCCATGCCGCTGTATCCAGTAGCAGAGCGCCTCGCTATGGCAAACAACATTGAGGGCGCAATGATCGAGAAATATGGTGTTGATGTCGGAACAAAGAATGCCATCATTTTTTACAGCAACATGTTCGATGTCGAACAGGGAACACTCACTTCGTTTGGGCGAGAAGTGCTTGCCGATCTTCACAACAGCTTTATTGCCGAACTAAACGAAAACGGCATCCCAGAAGCACCAGTGACGCACTAAACGGGGGCCAGAATGCGAAACATTGATCTTATCCGTCAGGTTATCAGTGCGTCTGAAAACAACTGGCCTCATGTGCTGGGCTGCCTGAACATAAATGTCCCTGACTCTCCGCGCCGTCATGCTCCCTGCCCTGCATGTGGGGGCAAAGACCGATTCCGGTTCGATGACAACGGGCGCGGTAGCTTCATCTGTAATCAGTGCGGCGCTGGTGATGGGCTGGATTTAATTAAACGCGTAAATAACTGCGACACAACAGAGGCGGCGCTGCTTGCCGCTGATGTTCTGGGTATTGATTACCGGACAACGGAAACACCAGAAGCCACCAGCCAGAAACGGGAACAACTGGAAACCGAGCGCCAGCGACGCGAACAGGAGCGCCTGAAAAGGGCAGAGAAGGACGAACAACAAAGACGGGATACGTTTTCCCGTCAGTTTGATGACATGCGCAGAAAGGCTGTAAACGGCAAATCTGATTATCTGGTTGCGAAAGGGGTAGGTGATTTTACATTCCCTGTGTTGCCCGATGGATCTCTGTTGCTGGCGCTGGTGGATAAATCCGGCGCAGTTACAGCAGCACAGACTATTACCTCACATGGTGAAAAAAGACTCCTGACAGGTTCAGCAAAGCGAGGGGCATATCACGCCATAAACGCACAGAAACGACCTCACAGCATCATAATTGCTGAGGGGGTGGCTACCGCCCTGTCGTGCCATTTAATTCGCCCTGACGCAATGACAGTGGCAGCAATCGACGCTGGCAACCTGTTGCCAGTAGCGGAAGTCATGCGCAGAACATATCCACAGGCACAAATCATCATTGCCGCAGATAACGATCACCAGCAAGGAAACTCCGAAAGTGGAGGGATCAACACGGGGAAAGATGCCGCAGAGAGGGCCGCTATTTCCGTAGCTGGCTGGGTGTCTCTGCCACCGACTGACTATAAAGCCGACTGGAACGACTATCACCAACAACACGGGCTGGCGGCAGCCACAGCAGCATTTAAAGATTCGATGTACCAGCCACGGGGGAAAGGGGCGCAGGTGAAAAATCACAAACAGTCAGTCGGGGCGCTGAATGAGATCAGTTCTGGCGAGGTGTTAAGCGATGATGAAATTGCTGTCCTCGAAGAAATCAACCGGACGTTTACGCATGTCACCATCGGCGGGAAACACAAGGTGGTGTCGCTAAAGCCTTCTCAAACCGGCGGTGTATCGCACGTTTTCGAGGATTTATCACAATTTCAGCATTATTTTCATCATAAACCGAGAGTCGCCAGAAAGCTGGCGGGATCGGCGTGGCTGTCATGGAGTGGGAAGAACTACAAGCCAGGAGGCGTAGGATTTTATCCAGTACCAGACAAATGCCCTGACGATGTTTTTAATCTGTATGAGGGGCTGGCACTGGAACCAATTGAAGGAGATTGCACGGTATACCTTAATCACCTGTTGCAGGTTGTCTGTGCCGGTAATGAAGAGGCATACCAATATCTTATCCAGTGGATGGCGCACATTATCCAAAAGCCTGATGAAAAACCGTCCGTGGCAATCGTGATGAAATCTGTCCCGGGCACAGGGAAAGGCACAACGGTTAAACCGCTGCTGCAAATACTGGGGCAGTACGCCGCCCACATTAACGGGGCGGGACATATTTCAGGGCGCTTCAATTCAATACTTGCTAACAAGCTACTGGTATTTGCTGACGAAGTGACGATCCACAAGCCGTCTGAAGCTGACAGACTTAAAGCGATTATTAGCGAACCGACGTTTAACCTTGAGCGCAAGGGAATTGATGCTGAACCAATGCCGAATTTTGCCCGGTTGATATTTGCCAGTAACAGCACACAGGTATTACAGGCAGGGATAAGAGAGCGCCGCTATCTCGTGCTTGAGCCATCTCCTGAAAAAGCACAGAGCCGGGAGTATTTTGATCGGCTGTACAGTTGGCTTAATGATGGCGGTGCCGCAAAGTTGCTTTGGCATCTTAAAGGGGTGGATCTCTCAGGTTTTGACCCTCAACGAGCGCCACAGACCGATGCCTTACGTGAAGAAATCTTGCTGGGGCTGTCTGGCGTTGAATTGTTTCTTTATGGCGAGCTAATCAATGAACCTCCGTTTAATGGCGAAGTCCGTTTGTTTGCAAAGGATATGGTTAGTCGGTTTGTAGCGTGGTCGCTTGAGCGTGGGGAAAAGCTTAAAGAACCAGCTGCCAGATCACTACTGGGTAAATCACTTGCACAAATGGGGCTGGTGAAGCATGGAAGACCAGACCGAGGGAATGGCGTGTTCTACGAACTACCAGAGGTCGGAGTTCTACAGGCTGCGTTTGCCCGTCTGATCGGTATGGGGGGTTATGATGTTTTTTAATATAGTCTTTTTACAAGAAGATCGTTTTTACCTGTACCACCTATACCACTTTGCTAATTCAGCATTAAAAACAATGCGTTATAGTGGTACAGGTCAATATCTTACCTATACCAGACCTGTACCACCTATACCATTAACAAACGCATTTCTTCTGGCTGGCTGAGAGGGAACAACCAATGATGAGCACACCATTTTACAAAGTGCGCCAGTTAGCTTCTTCCTCTGGCTGGCAGCTACGGTTTGAGGGGCGTTCAGACTGGCTACCCATTGCGGCATGGGCGAATGTTGAAATGTGTATTGACGGCGATACCGTTGAAATCATTATTCCCTGCGTGGCAAGTCGGGACGGCTGTATAGAGCCAACAGATATGGCAGCAGAAATCAGAGAGGTAAAACATGAACAATAACTATTGCATACTGCAGGGAATGACCAGAACGGAGCGCGAAGAATTAAAAAGTTTCGCTACACAGTGCGGGAATGCTGGCGACATCCAAAGTCTGGAACGCACTTTAATTATGATTGCGCACTGGATGCGCCAGGGGCAAAGAGTTTCATTTACTGAATATGCCAGCCAGTGGACAGAGGCACAGCGCGAACGGAGCGACGGTAATCACTCAACACCCGAAATGGCGAAGCAATGGCCTTTCAGTGGTAAACGCTGTATCAGTCCCGGTGGTTCAGATTATTACCCTGCTGGTGTGGGAGATGAGCCATGTTGTGACGAGACTGAAATCCGCCACGCAGTGACAGTAATTACCGCTGAATACCCACAATTTAACCTTGACGGACTGGCGCTCCACAACCGGAATGCGGACTGGGAAAACCCGCTTGATAACCCGTCATTTATCGTATCGGCGAAAAGCTGCCTGAGATGGATCAGAGACAACGGGATGAGTAATGCCCAGATTGAGAGCTTCCCGCAGGATAACCCCACATCTGACACGTTGAAGCATGAAGTGGAGCGATATAACCAGATAAACCACCAGCACAGTGATCACCCGCACTATATCCCCAACGGAGCATTTATTGCGGCGATGGTGGCAAGCGGCTACAAGGTTAAGCCAGCGGGAAGAATGAACGCATTTTTCAATATTTCAAAAAAGGGATTATGTGCTGCTATGGGTAAAAATTAAATAAATGGTACAGGTCTGTACAGGTGGGGAGAGGTCATTTTTACCCACCTGTACCACCTGCAGGCCGCGCCACACAAGGGTTTGTGACATGGTGGTACAGGTGGTACAGCAAAAACAGCGATTTTCTTTATAAGGTATGTTTTGCTCATCTGGCAGACGGAGGTATTCGCTGCGGTTTGGCACATAGCCCAGAACAGCAAAGAGTTTTACGAGACTTTTGTAAAATCCAGTGTACAAGGGCGTGACGTTTTTGAAGGTGAGCACTACGAAATTTTCGTAGTTCAAAAAATAGCCTCTGAGATGTTGTTATGCCTGTTCAGCAAACCATCCGCATAGCTGATCGCGAATCAAATTACCAATGGAGCCAGAAGCAAGGGCAGAACTGGAAAGCGCCTGCCGTGAAGAGTAATGCGACTCCATAAATATAGTTTTTAGAGTCCATAAAAAAACTGTCAAAACCTGACATACAGAACGATGCCACCAGCTACTGAACGGTGGCATTTTTTTGTGCTATTTGTTTCATATTTTGCAATCACAATGATGAATGTTGCGTTTTATGAAACTATAATGACTGTTGTTTTATACAGTTCTAAGGGGGGCGTTATGGCTATTTCAGTAAAGCCAGTATTGATAAGTGAGAAGCAAATGGAAGCGATAAAGAAAATTCAGGAGGAGCAGCGTAAAAAATCAGAGGTAGGAGTTGCGCCAACGATCCACGAAATTGCTCGGGGATTAATGGATAAGGCGCTGGCTTACACTTTAACTGGACGTGGGTAAATTTATGGCTACGTGGCAACAGGGTATTAATTCTGGTGGTTTTCTGGCTGGCATCGGTGCGCAAAATGAGAATGCGCCAAAGGCAAGCGACATTAACGCAACGCTTGGTCTGATCCGCGAAAACAATGAACTGGCTCGCTCAGGTGCAAATAACGTTGCTCTGACAGGTCTTCGTGGTCTGGCTGGAGTTGCTGACATTTATAAGCAGCAGCAACAGCAGGAACGTAAAGCGGCATTCCAGAAAGGTTATGCAGATGCTTATGCGTCCGGTGACAGGGAGCAGATGCGTAATCTTATTACAGCATTCCCAGAAGAGTTTGAGGAAGTCCGTAAAGGGATGAGTTATGTCGATGATGCTCAAAGGGATGATTATGGCAATCTGGCGCTCAAAGCACAGGTAGCCTCATCGCTTGGTCAGGGCGCATTTGGCAGGTTCATGATGGATAATGAGCAGGAGATGCGTCGTTTAGGTATCCCTCCAGAAACTATTGCTGAAATGCAGGTTAATGACCCGCAGGGCTTCCAGCATTTCGCAGGTAATCTGGCGCTGTTTTCTCTCGGTCATGAGAAGTATTTCGATATCAAAGATCAAATGGAAGGTCGTCGACTTGAGCAAGGGCGACTGGATGAAAGTATGCGTCAGGCTGACATGGAGAACGCGAGAGGATGGGCAAATATCCAGAACGCTCAACTAGACAGGGCTCAGCGAGCACAAATTCACTCAGATGAGATGGGATTGAAGCTAATGGAGCTGGGGCAAAAAGGTAAGCCGTCAGCAGACTTAATTAAGGGATTAAATTCTGACATTACCAATTTTGGCAAAAATTATAACTCTGTCAGAGCGGCGGCAAACTCTCTGCAAGCCCTTAGCAAGGTAAATACTGGCGCTGCCCAACTTGGGATTATCTTCAACTACATGAAATCTCTTGACCCGCAGTCAGTCGTTCGTGAAGGCGAACAGGTTCAGGTAATGCGGTCTGATGGCATATGGGGACAAATCAAAGGATACATAGACCAGCTTAATGCTGGAAACGGCCTGTCGCAGGAGGCAAAGGATAACATTGTTAACGCCGCAAAAATCAACGCCAATGCTATGGGGCAGCAGTTTAACCAGCAGGTTGACGAGTATCTCGATACATATGGAGAAACTATTCCTCAGGGGCTAAGAAAAAGCCTTGAAAGAAGGAAAGCGAAGCTATTTGACGATGTTTCCGGGCAGCCTACATCACAGGCTGGCACTGGACAGGCAAAAGCGGCAACCGGAGGAATATCAGAAGGCGCAACGGCAACCAACCCTAAAACTGGTCAGAAAATCATTTACAGGAACGGAAAATGGCAGCAAATGTAATCTTACCGGAAGGTTTTGTGCTCGATGAACAACCTGATAACTCACAGTTTCCTGATAGTTCACAGCTTCCTGATGGTTTTGTGCTTGATGCCCAACCAGAACAGCAGCAATCACCTTTGGTTTCACCAGAGGAAAATTCCAGACAGGAAAATGTTGTTAATAATGCTAACGGTTTCGACCGTTTTATGTATGGCGTTCTCAGTGGATTGATGGATGTTGGTAAAGGTGTTGGCCTGTTTCAGGATATGACACCAGAAGAGCAAGCCGCAATTCAGTCTCTACAGCAGAAGTTAGCGGCAAAACCATCAACCGCACAAGATGTTGGTGAGTTCGTTGGACAAGCAGCGCCATTTGTTAGTGGTGGTGGGATTATTTCTCAGGTTCCCAAAGGGGCGGCAAGACTGGCTGCCGCCGTAGGGCTTGGTGCTGGAGAAGGGGCTATTGTAGCCAATGGAACAAATAGCGATGTTGCTTCCGGCGCTGCTATTGGCGCTGTGGCTGGCCCTGTAGCCGAACTTGCTGGCCCTGCAATTAATAAAATAGCTGGGAAATTAACCAAGAAGAATGTTTCTTCGATTCCAGATATTGAGGGGATTACTCCTGCCGAAGAGAAAATTCGTAAGTTATCTGCACAAGGCAACCCAAATCTTGCCTCTTCGCTTGAAGGGCTAGATCTAAAACCTCAGAAAGAAATTGTTGAGGCTGCAAATAGGCTTCATGTTGATTCAGTTCTTCCTTCTCATTTATCAGGAAATGAGCAATACCAAGCTGTAGAGCAAGCCCTAAAGTCACGGACAGGATCAGCGTTAAAAGCTCAAGAAGATAAAGCAATAAGCGAATTAGCCTCTAGTGCTGACAAGATAATCGATGATGTTGCTGGTGCGCCAGATGCGTTAGCTATGAGCGAAAAATATATTTATCAGATAAATAGTAGAATGGAAGCACTAAAAAACCGTAGTGATCAGTTATATAAACGTGTTGATTCCGCTCTATCACCAAGAACAAAAGTCGAAGCAAATAACACAAGCACTATGCTGGAAAAAATCGCTGATGATTTAGGAGGGTGGGATAATCTTGACCCAATAGAAAAGCGAGTTTTTACAGCAATAAACCCCGGCCCAGATAGCATCCTAACGTATGCAAATTTAAACAGGCAAAGGCGTTTAGTTGGTGATGCCCTAAATAAAAAGCAGGGGCCATACAAAGATGCTGATAAAGAAGCGCTATCAAGACTATATGGAGCTTTAGCTGAAGACCAAAAATCTGTCTTATCCAATACTGGATACTTGCGAGATTTCGAAGTCGCACAACGCCTTGTAGCTATGAGAAAAAACTTAGAAAGGCAAATGGTAAATCTTCGCGGGAAAACACTTAATGGGGATATAGCGTATAAAGTAACGAATTCTCTTCAATCTATGGCAAAAGGTGATGCGAGAGGGTTTCGTGAGATTATGCAAAATACTCCATCAAGAACATTGCGAAGGGAGCTAGTAGGAACAGCATTAAGAGATATGCTTTCCTCTGGGAAGCGTGGGGCCGACTTTAATCCATCTGGCTTTGCAGATTGGTGGCAAAACTTGCAACACAGTGGACAGCTAAAGACTTTGGCTGAACATTTGCCAAAAGAAACAATGAGCGGACTATATGATGTATACAAAGTTGCCAGAGCAATAAAAAATGCTAAAGCGCATGAAATATCTACTGGTAAGCTGAATGAGTTTGTAAACAGATTTAATCGGGTAACAGCTCCATACGAACTAGCAGCAAAACACATTCAAAAAATAGGCACGATGGTAGGCGCTCATTTTGGATCGCTTGGAGCCATTGCTGGGGCTGATATTGGAGCAAGATTGGCGAGTAAAGCTCGATTAGCTGGTGGAGCAGGGGCGGCTGATGCTGCGGATAAATTAATTGCCTCGCCAGCCTTCCAGAGCGCAGTAAAAAATCTACACGGAAAAGCGCCTGGGCACATTGTTGATTCACGTATCAGGCGCTCCCCTCAATGGAAGAGTTTTTTTAACTCTCTTCCTGAACAGGAAAAACGGACCATCGCCAGACTGGGCATCATTACTTGGCTATCTAATGATCCAGATAATGACTAGTGAATGGCCACGGATGGCCTCAATCTTTATTCTTTGAAATAGAGTCATTGATCTTTTCGAAACACCAATGAAATCCACAAAAGAGAGCTACACCAATATAACAATACAAAACTATCAACCACCTTTCAGTGTCCGAAGGGTAAAAAACATCAATTACATAAGCAACACCAATTGGTATTAATGCTAGTAATAACATCGACACAGGACGTACAAACTTCTGAACTATATCAATTTTATAGAACCACAAGGCGGTATGTTTAATGATATAAGTAAAGATGGCTGCGCCAATAATGGCAAAAAACACCATCGATAAAGTCGGGTATAACTTTGCGACAATTAAACCCAACAAAATAATTATAACTGCCTGCCCCCTCACACCAACCCTCCCTTTAGCTTTGTTTAGAATGGCAATCATCATATATCCAAGACATGGCATTTGGTACATAGCTTGGGTCGGGATTTCAAATCCGCTCCCCGTTGATGGGGCCGTTACAGTACGCGCATATCCGCTTTATGTGAAACAGGAAGATTTTTCTGATATCACTGCCACAGCAAAACACCAATTTCGTGACCAGTACGCGCGCGAGGGGTATCAGTTGCAAAAATTTTGCAACCACGTCCGACCAGTACGCACACGATGGCGGGGGATACCATGAAACTGTTCTCTACACGAGACAGAGTGGTGGTGATGTGTTGATTATCGGCGTATATGCGCACAGGACGCGCTATGACGATGTTTTATGCGGGTACACCAATCACATGTATCTGGTGTGATAAATCGCGTTACATGACCTCTCATGTTGTGCTGGTGGTTATCACGACTTTCTGAATCTGGCCTTTGCCTGATATTTTGCGACAAGTACGCGCGCGTAGCATCGAAATTATCGGATGGCGTATGCTGCTGGCAATATGAAGACCGATAGTATTAACCGAAAAGCGAAAGAGCTTCTCGATAACGGCAAGATCGCGGCAAGGGTTGCTGAATTTGAACAGATGTAAGGAATGGAACCAGAGAGGCGCTGGCGGCGAAAAAACGCCACTACCAGCGGATAAATGTGCCAATCTTTTAGTTGGAAAAACAGCATAGAAGGCTACCATGATATGTAAAGATTGCTCAAAAAGTTATTATCAACGTCTAATTTCATTAAAAATGCTCCTTATTGCTGTTAAAAATCAAAGAAATCATTTAAAAACCGTTCAACACCCCCCATCTGTCTTCAAAAAGATTTGTGTTGGTTAGTGACTAGTTACCTTTTATATGTAAATATATCCACAAGGGAAGTGGTGAAAATTTCGACTATTTAACCATAATCAAAGGAGGTGAACATGTCGAATACATCTGCACATGCCCTCTTGAAAGATATCTGGGGCGATAGGAAATTCCCGGTTGATCCAGTATGGATTGCCAATGAGTTAGGGTTGGATGTTGTTGAAACCACGCTTGATGATGATGTTTCAGGCGCATTGCTGAAAGAGCCAGAACAAGATCCAGTAATCATACTCAATCGTAATGATAGTAACGTGCGCAAACGATTTACGTGTGCGCATGAGTTAGGGCATTACGTCAAACGAACTGAGAACGGTCAGCCACTTGAATATGAGTTTGTTGATTACCGCGGAAAACTGGCAAGCCAAGGTGTAGACAGCGAAGAAATATTCGCCAATAACTTTGCAGCATGTCTTCTCATGCCAGAAAAAGAGGTTCGACGCCTCAACAATGCAGGATATGCACCAGTAATGATGGCTTCCTATTTTGGTGTATCCGATGATGCTATACGTTATCGCCTAAAGAATTTAGGGCTTCGATGAGTAATGACGTCTAGATCTTACGCTATATCTGAAAAACTAAAGCAAGCGGCAAGACAAGCCAGAGGTGAACCAGCCTCTGGCTCATCTCCATCAGCAAAAACCCTCACACATCTAAATGATAAGGATCCAGCCAAAGCCCATCAGCGTGCAAAAACAAAAGATTTAAAAACAGACACAAAACTGAAAAAAATGTTTGCTCGGTGGTTTATCGGCATTCTGATAGGCCAGCTATTAGTTATGAATGGGATTTTTGTCCTTATTGGAGCAAAACTGCTCCATTTTAGTGATTTCGTTATAAACCTATTTATGGGGGGAACCCTCGCTGAAGTCTTTGGCATTGTTTTAGTGATGGCACGCTACCTGTTCTCCAAGCACGTCTAAAAATCAAAATATAGGGCTACATTCTTAGAGCCACTGATAACTTTTCAGCATTGCTTCCCTGACGCTTCCACGCGCTGTAAATGTCTTTATCCCATGCTTTACCAGCTTTTGTTTGATAGCCTGCTTCATTGAGCCGTTCCGCTATCACACGCCCATTATCAAATCCCTGTTGGATGGTATCGGCAATGATCTTTATAACTGCCGTTTCGTTATATGGCTTTGGTGGGATGTTCGGCTTTCCGGCAATAAGCGACGCAGCGGCTTTTTCCATGCGCTCCACCAGCCCAAGCATTCGTGAATCAATAGACTTTTCCGGCTGTCCCAGCTTCATGCGAATCGCATCAACAAGCCAGGAGGTTTTATCCCCTCCAGAAGCGAGAACAGACCGATTAAACTCATCCTGCAATTCAGATGGGATGCGGAACGCGATCAGATTAGATTTGCTCATTGCAAAGACCATATCAGTGAGTAATATCCATACAGTATACCACTGTATAACACTGTTATACGCTCAAATATCAGCCAGAAAATAACGGACCAATCACAAAGCTATCGCTGTGTTGTTGGTTCAGAGCTGGGCTGTGTTGGTTCAAAATGAGTTGATGTTGGTTCAACATTTCAGAAAAAACACAATAAAAACAACGATCTTTACAAATTAAACCAACTGAACCAACTGAACCAACACCTTTTTGCTTATCTATATAATCTGAGAGGCAGAAATGATAAGGGACAGGAAAGCTGAAGAGCTGGAGTCAAAAGGGCTATACCGGAGAGCTGCCGCACGATGGGCAGAAGTCATGATGCTGGCAGATGGCGATAAAGAACGTGAACATGCAGCAAACAGACGCTCTGAATGTATCCGTAAGGCGGCACGCCCACCAGCAACTACAGACAGATTCGGAGATTTAAGACAGGCAGTTAAGCGGACTCATTCGGCTCTTGGTATGGATGAGGAAGCGAGAGGGTACTTCAGGCGTTATCGCGATAAAGATTGCCAGAGACAGTAATGCTCTCTCTCTGTTTTGGCAAATTCCCCCTCACTTTGAAGGGATCGGAGCTATAAAAATGGTGTTATCCGGCTTCCTGCATTGTAGGTTTTCGAAAAAATCAATGGGTTAGGTCATCGTGCAAATTTGCACTCTGCCAGCCAACGCAATTTCTCGTTGGCGAAAATATCAGGTATTTACTGAACGAACGGTCTACCAGTCTATTCAGTTACCAGTTGCACATGGCTGTTTCATGTGAGAACGGAGGTTTTTTCGGACATCACTATTGGTTACAGCAATTTCACGAGCAATACGCGCGCGCAGGACAACAAGCCTGAACATAGTTACACACCTCGATCGTGAGGGATGTAGACAATGGCTTCTGGCCAAAGCACCCGAAAAAAACCGTGTACATAAGGGTGTACATAATCAAAAACCGCATTAGAAATAAACCAGCTTCAATGCGGCATTGAAGCCAATACTCTACAAACAGATCCAAACTCGTAACGCCAATTCTTCCTTTTCAGCCTTCACAAATGCCGCCCACTCAAACAGAGCGGCATTTTTCCTCCCCGCAACATTCAATTCTGTTTTGCGTGCCTGCTCCAGATTTTGCGATGTTTTTTTGCCCAGCGCAGTGAGAACGTGAGATACTCACAACTGTATATAAACACAGTTGTAAACTTACTTTCCTTGCAATCGATATCATATGGAGTGGGCAATGAACGAACATCATCAACCTTTTGAAGAAATACGGCATTATGGCACTGAAGGGCAAGAATTTTGGTCAGCGAGAGAATTGGCACCGTTACTGGATTATCGGGACTGGCGCAATTTTCAAAAGGTACTGGCCCGCGCGACTCAAGCGTGCGAAGCCAGCAATCAAGCTGCATCTGACCATTTCGTTGAAACCACCAAAATGGTTGTATTAGGTTCAGGGGCTCAACGAGAACTTGAAGATGTTCATCTCTCCCGCTATGCCTGTTACCTGGTAGTACAAAACGGCGACCCTGCGAAACCGGTTATTGCGGCAGGGCAAACTTATTTTGCTATCCAGACCCGACGGCAGGAGCTGGCTGACGATGAAGCTTTCAGGCAACTTCGTGAAGACGAAAAGCGTCTTTTTCTGAGAAATGAGTTGAAAGAACATAACAAACAATTAGTTGAGGCAGCGCAGCAAGCTGGGGTAGCGACAGCTATCGATTTCGCCATATTTCAGAATCATGGTTACCGGGGACTGTATGGTGGATTAGATCAGAAAGCCATCCATCAGCGGAAGGGGCTGAAAAAGAGTCAGAAGATCCTGGATCATATGGGTTCAACAGAACTGGCGGCTAATCTCTTTCGAGCTACCCAAACAGAAGAAAAACTCAAGCGGGATGGCGTGAATTCAAAACAGCAAGCTAATACCACACACTTTGACGTGGGTCGCAAGGTGAGGCAAACCATTCAGGAACTTGGCGGAACCATGCCTGAGGAGTTGCCGACCCCGCAGGTCAGCATCAAGCAGTTGGAAAACAGTGTAAAAATTACAGAGAAGAAATAGCAGAAAATAAAAACTCTTTTTGTTGATTGAGATACCCGATGCGTAAGCCAAAGTCCAGGTGCGGTGAACACAATGGCTAAACATTGCACCTTTCTTTTCCACCCCTCAATTTTAACCTATTTTTTCTTATGCATTTTCTCAGACAAGAAGTCAGAAGAATGCATCTACGCTACAGAAAATAGCGATTTCACATAACTACAAGTTATCAATTTCCTCTCACCTTAAAAAATCTCAATCGTGACAATACGCACAAATCGCTACCCTGCCAGACAGATTTTTAGGGAGAGAACCATGCTGTTACACATCTGTCTCTTATACACATCTCCGAGCCCACGAGACATGCGCAG
>OWIK01000420.1_pt1 | contig 14544 bp, 10 predicted proteins | sample 1732691 | NCBI WGS metagenome assembly OWIK01 (sample SAMN05065743, study PRJEB22554) | human gut metagenome | biome: ENVO:2100002; feature: ENVO:00000062; material: ENVO:00002003 | host: Homo sapiens | place: USA | reverse complement strand
GCGCATCAGCCTGTCCATGAAGGCTCTGCTGAACGACGACGCTGAGTAATCAGCCCATCGTGCAAAAAGCATAGCTTCTGACACAATGCGATCTGCAGCCCCGTTGCCGGGAAAACGGCGGCGGGGCTGTTTTTGTTAACAAAGCCATGATGAAATTTTTAAAAAAGCACTGGGAAGTGCTCAGTTACCTGATCTTTGGCGTGCTGACCACCCTGCTGAACATCCTGCTGTACGCGCTGTTCAGCCGGCTGTTCGGCTATACTGCCGCCAACAGCTGGGGCAATGTGCTGGATAACGCTTTATGCATCCTGTTTGCCTACTGCACCAACCGGGCGTTCGTGTTCCGCAGCAAGACCACCGGCAAAGCGATGGCGAAAGAGTTCGGCACCTTTGTCACCTGCCGTCTGGGCACTATGGTGCTGGATGCCGTTATCATGATCGTGGGCGGCAACCTGCTGGCGGCGCAGGGCGCGGCGCTGATGGAAAGCCTGCTCGGCGGTTTCCTGACAGTATCGGGCAGCTACACCGGCGCGGCGGCTTCGGCAGCAGCATCAGTAGCGGGCGTTGCCATCATTGGCGGCGCAGACGGCCCGACAGCCGTTTTTGTCACCACCCGCATCACCGCGCAGGAGATCTGGGGGCTGTGCGTCAAGGTATTCTCCAACGTGGTGGTCGTGGTGCTGAACTATGTGTTCAGCAAACTGATCATCTTTAAGAAAAAGTAAGCAAGACCCTCCCCGGTGGCGCCGGAGAAGGTTTTCAAATCAAATCATCTTAGGAGGTACGGTATTATGAAACGTGGTCTGAAAGGGTTCGCATTCCTGGTTTCCGGTCTGGTGCTGGGCATCATTGGTGCAACAGCATCGGTGACTGCGATCGCACTGAGCGCTGTGGGCATGGCAAAGGTGCGCCGTGCCAGCAAGTAAAACAACGGAGGAACGAACATGAACCGCGAAGAGATCCTGTCCCATGTCGATCATACCCTGCTGAAGCCGGAGGCCACTTGGCCCCAGATCCAGCAGCTGTGTGACGAAGCCATTGCAAACCACACCGCATCCGTCTGCATCAACACTTGCTACGTCAAACAGGCTGTGGAGTATATGGCAGGCCGCATCCCCGTGTGCTGCGTGGTGGGCTTCCCTCTGGGTGCCATGGATACCGCCAGCAAGGCCTTTGAAGCCAAGACTGCCATCGCCAACGGCGCAGCCGAGGTGGACATGGTCATCAACATCGGCCGCCTGAAGAACAAGGAGTACGATGCTGTCCGCGAGGACATCCGTGCCGTGAAGCAGGCTGTGGGCGATAAGATTCTGAAGGTCATCATTGAGACCTGCCTGCTGACCGAGGAAGAAAAGGAAAAGATGTGCGACATCGTCTGCGAGGCCGGTGCCGACTACATCAAGACCAGCACCGGCTTCTCTACCGCAGGTGCAAACTTCCACGACGTGGAGCTGATGGTCAAGGGCGTGCATGGCCGCTGCAAGGTCAAGGCTGCCGGCGGCATTTCCACCGTGGAGGATATGGAGACTTTCCTTGCACTGGGCGCTGACCGTCTGGGCACCTCCCGCGCTGTCAAGATCCTGAACGGCGAGCAGGCAAAGGGCTATTAAGTTTTCTGCAAAAAATGTATTTCGGCAAAGCTCTGGGCTTGGCTGAACTGCAAAGGATGATCTCTCAAGGGCTGCTGCACAAATTGCTGTGCAGCGGCCTTTTTTGCGCCCAAGCCTTGCAAGCAGAGTGTAGCAGGGTGTATAATATAAATAGGTATTGTATAAAATAGGGGCTGCTCGCTTTATGGGGCAAGGCGGGCAGAGGAGGAAATGCAATGAATATACCCGAGATCCTTGTGGCCAATGGCACAGGGGCGGTGCTGGTAAGCTTTCTGCTTTTATTGCGGGTGCGCGGCGAGAGTAAAAACAGCGTGGGAACAGAGCTGTTTTGCCGGATTCTGGTGGTGACGCTGCTGGCACAGGCCACAGAGACGATCAGCTTTCTGCTGGACGGCGTGCCCGGCGCGGCAAGCCGGTTCTGGCTGTACCTGACCAACACCGTCTGCACCGGCGCTACCGTGTGCGTGGGCTATGCGTGGTGCTTGTATGTGGACTTCCGGGTCTACCGCAGCATTGGACGCCTGCGCAGAAGGCACCTGCTGCTGGGCGCGCCGCTGCTGGCGCTTTTGGTGCTGCTGGTGGCAAACCTTTTTGGCACGGGGTGGATCTTTTCCATTTCGGCGGACAACGCTTACCATCGGGGCCCGCTGAATATTTTGCTGTATCTGCTGCTGTTCAGCTATTACGCCGAGAGCGTGTGGCAGGTGCATAAGGCCAAGCGCGATGGCATTACGGTGGAGTTTTTTCCGGTGTACTACTTCGTGGTCACCTGTGCGGTGGGCACGCTGCTGCAGGGCGCATTCTACGGCATGGCCTTTGGCTGGCTGTCGGTAGCTATCGCCTTTGTGCTTGTGGACAGCCAGACCCGCAGCCTGCGCGGCTATACCGATGAGTTGTCCGGCCTGTTTGGGCGCAAGTACATGAACTACTGTCTGGACCGCATCCACGCCACGCAGGAGAAGGACGTTTACGGCATCATGATGGACGTGAACTGCTTCAAGGAGATCAACGACACCTACGGGCACGCCGAGGGCGACCGCGCCATTCAGGAGATCGGGCACATCCTGTCCGGGGCGCTGGTGGCAAACTCGGTAGCCATCCGCATGAGCGGCGATGAGTTCATGGTGCTGATCCGGCACGGCTCGGAGGAGCTTCTGGATAAGACCTGCGCCGCCATCGAGCGGCGGGTGCAGCACTATAACGCCACCGCTCCGGCGGGCAGCTTTCAGCTGTCCTTCTCCACCGGTGTGGCAAAGTACGAGGGCGGCAGCGTGGAGAAGTTTCTGGTGGAGCTGGATCAGCGGATGTACGCAGAAAAGCGCGCTTTCCACGCCGCCCGGGACGGCCACGCCGTACCGGAGCAGGGAAATGCTCCATCAATTTAAAAGGAATGTCTAAAATAAGTGCGACTTATCTTGACAATCTGACGCTGCAATGATAGAATATGTGGCGTACCAATTGAATACCGACTTATCAAGAGCGGCTGAGGGGACAGGCCCTGTGAAGCCCGACAACCTGCGCGAGAGCGTAAGGTGCCAAATCCTGCGGGAAACCGGAAGATAAGAGTGCAACGCTCAGAGCTTTCGGCTCTGGGCGCTTTTATTTTTCAGAACAAACTTGATGGAATGGTAAATACACGCAACTGCAACATTTAGGAGGCAAAAAATGGCTAGACACCTGTTTACTTCGGAGTCCGTCACCGAGGGACATCCCGACAAGATCTGCGACCAGATCTCGGATGCAATTCTGGACGAGATCCTGACCCACGACCCCAATGCCCGCGTGGCCTGCGAGACCTGCGCATCCACCGGCCTTGTGCACATTATGGGCGAGATCACCACCAACTGCTATGTGGACTTCCAGAAGGTCGTCCGCGAGGTGGTGGCAGATATCGGCTACACCCGCGCAAAGTTCGGCTTTGACGCCGACACCTGCGCCGTCATCTCCAATATTGACGGCCAGAGCCCCGATATTGCACTGGGCACCAACGATCAGGTGGGCGGTGCAGGCGATCAGGGCATGATGTTCGGTTATGCCTGTGACGAGACCCCCGAGCTGATGCCCATGCCCATCAGCCTTGCCCACAAGCTGGCAAAGCGCCTGACTGCCGTGCGCAAGAGCGGCGAGATGGACTACCTGCGCCCGGACGGCAAGAGTCAGGTGACCGTGGAGTACGACGAGAACAACAAGCCCGTGCGCGTGGACGCCGTGGTCATCTCCAGCCAGCACAGCGAGAGCGTGAGCATGGAGCAGCTGCGGGCAGACGTGATGGAAAAGGTCATCAAGGCCACCATCCCCGCTGAGCTGCTGGACGAGAACACCAAGTACTACATCAACCCCACCGGCCGCTTTGTTGTGGGCGGCCCGCAGGGCGATACCGGTCTGACCGGCCGTAAGATCATCGTGGATACCTACGGCGGCTATGCACGCCACGGCGGCGGCGCCTTCTCCGGCAAGGACCCCAGCAAGGTGGACCGCAGCGCAGCCTACGCTACCCGCTGGGTGGCCAAGAACATCGTGGCTGCGGGTCTGGCAAAGCAGTGCGAGGTACAGGTGGCCTACGCCATCGGCGTGGCAAAGCCTGTGTCCATCATGGTGGATACCTTCGGCACCGGCACGGTGGCAGACGAGAAGATCGAGCAGGCTGTGGAGAAGGTGTTTGACCTGACCCCCGCTGCCATCATCCGTGACCTCGACCTGCGCAAGCCCATCTACCGTCAGCTGGCCGCTTATGGCCACATGGGCCGCGAGGATCTGGGCGTGAAGTGGGAGAACACCGACCGCGTGGACGCCCTGAAGGCTGCCGTGGCTGCCCTGTAAAAAGCGTTTTACCCTGATAGAAGGTAAGTGAAGAGAGACCGCTGCACCCGACCGTGCAGCGGTCTTTTTGCGTCACAGGGAAAAGAAAATGGTACGGTAAAAAGTATTACTTTTCCTCAAAAATCAGATAAACTTTGCGAAACGGTAAAGATTTGGTCGCGTTTTTGTAAGAAACTCACATTCTCTTGAAGGAAAAGGAAAAACAGCTGTGCAAGGCGCAGAAAATCGATACATGAAACAAATTGATATGGAACAATCGACAAAATGTGATAAAATAAAACCAGATATGCGCACTTGTGTGCATGGTACGGATGGTAAACAGCAATAAGGAGTTATGTGACTATGTCTATTGAAATTTCCCCTAAGTCCTTCTTTGAGCAGCCCAGTGTGGCGGATATGCGGCTGATCGCCTGCCCCGGTGCAGAGGAGCTGACCGGCCTGATCGACAAGCACCTTGTCCGTTGGGCAAAGGCTGCCGGAATTGAAAAAGACACCTTCATTATTTCCTGCGACTGCCCCCGCTTCCAGAGCGGCGACGCCAAGGGTCTGGTCAAGGAGTCTGTCCGCGGCGACGATATCTTTATCGTGGTGGACCCGGGCAATTACAGCGTCACCTACAAGCTGTTCAACTACGAGAACCACATGTCCCCGGACGACCACTTTGCAAACCTGAAGCGTCTGATCCAGGCTGTGGCCGGTAAGGCACACCGCGTTTCCGTTATCATGCCCAGCCTGTACGGCGGCCGTCAGCACCGCCGCGTGGTGCGCGAGAGCCTGGACTGCGCTGTGGCCCTGCAGGAGCTGCAGACCATGGGCGTGCGCAACATCATCACCTTTGACGCACACGACCCCCGCGTGCAGAACGCAGTGCCCCTGATGAGCTTTGATAATGCCATGCCCACCTATCAGGTGCTCAAGAGCCTGCTGAAGAAGGACCCCACCCTGTCCTTCGACAAGGAGAAGTTCACCGTGGTCAGCCCGGACGAGGGCGCGATGAACCGCAATATGTACTTCTCCAGCGTGCTGGGCTGCAACCTGGGTATGTTCTACAAGCGCCGCGACTACACCCGCGTGGTGAACGGCCGCAACCCCATCGTTGCCCATGAGTATCTGGGCGAGAGCGTGGAGGGCAAGACCGTCTTTATCGCGGACGATATCATTGCTTCCGGCGAGAGCATGCTGGAGGTCGCCAGCAACCTGAAGGAGCGCGGCGCTGCCAACATCATCGCCAACGCCACCTTCCCCCTGTTCACCAGCGGTCTGGAGAAGTTCGACAAGGCTGTGGCAAACGGCACCCTGACCTACGTTGTGGGCACCAACCTGACCTACCGTATGCCCGAGCTGCTGACCCGCGACTGGTATGTGGACGTGGATGTTTCCAAGTACGCTGCCTACTTTGTGGTGGCGCTGAACCACGATATGTCCGTTTCCAGCATCATCGACCCCCTGAAGAAGATCGAGAACCTGCTGGCAAACCGCAAGTAAGAAGCTGTTCCAAAGCCCCTGCACCCTGCGTGCAGGGGCTTTTTGCGCTTTCATAGAGAAAAGGAAGTGTATCATGAGAAACAGCAGCGTTATAGGGTGCTTTCGCTAATCGGCTCTTTTCACAAAAAATGATATACTAATATATTAATTGTAACAAAAGGCACTAAATACTATTTACAAATCATGATATAAATGGTATTCTTTGTACAGGATTGAAGCAGGGAGGCACCTGCTGTGAAGAAAAAAATCGGAGAAAAAGCAAGCGAGTCCGGCCTTCAAAGCTGGGCATAACAAAGTACGCAGACACGTACAAGAAGGAGAAAACACTATGAAACGCCGCGATTTTATGAAGCTTTCCGCCGCTACCGCGCTGGGCGCTACCGTGGCCGCTATGGCACCCTCGGCTCTGGCTGCGACAGAGCTGGACCAGACCAACGGAGATCTGCACACTACCGTAGATCGCAAGACCGCAGCTATGGGTCTGGGCGATGGCAAGACCTTTGCTTATGACCCGGAAAACCCGTACCTGAACGTGAATGTGGGTCTGTTTCATGATGCGCAGGTAATGGTGGGCGGTCAGAATGTTGGTGCTGCTACCTATTACCTGCCCGACGGCATGGATCCCTGGGCGCCGGCAGTTATCGTGCTGACCCCGGACAACACCACCGCAAGGGCGTTCTCCGGCTCGGTCACAGGTCGTATGTGGCGCACGGTGGCGTGCAAAAATAAGATCGCCGTTGCATTTTTCGGTCCTGAAAACGGCGGCAGCTGGAACCTTTCCCTGAGCTCTGCCGGTCGTGATGACGCAACAGCGCTGGATGCATTGTATCAGCTCATGCGCAAAAAGGGCGTTAAGCTGTCCGGCGCATTCTCCATGGACAAGTCCCACACTGCACTGGTGGGCTACAAGGAGGGCGGCGCAGCCGCTCTGCTGTTCGGCGCTCGCTGGGCAAGCGATTTCAGCTCCATCTGCGCCGTGGATGCCGTTGAGGTCCCGGCAGCTTCTCTGGAGGCAGTGGGCGGCGAGTATGTGCTGCCCTTCCCCGGCGACTCCACCCGTGGCGTGCAGGAGGAAGCCATTGCGGCAAAGACAGTGGATACTCCCGTTTGGTTCGTCCGCTCCAAGGCGGATACTGCCAATAAGGCAGCGCTGGATTTCTACCTGAACGCCAATCAGGCCGTGTCAAAGGGGAACGGCGTGTATGTCAGCAGCCGTACAGGCTCTGCCGCCGAGGTGTGGGTCACCGAAAAAGCACAGTGCCCGGCAGCCATCTGGGAAAAGTTCTCCGGTCAGTTCAAGCGCTTTATGGCACTGCAGCTGCCGGGTCGCGTAGCAAAGGCAGAGGACTTTACCCGTCGGGGCTTTGATATCCATGAGGAGTGGGTCAACGGCGAGCTGCGCCGCTGGATGGTCTATGTGCCGTCCACCTATACCGGCAGCAAAAAGGTGCCGCTGGTGCTGGTGATGCACGGCTACACCGCCTCCATGTACGCCATTGCCGAAGAGTCCCGCTGGTACGATGTGGCAGAGCAGAACGGCTTTATCGTGGTGTTTGCGCAGGGCCTGGTACGTCCCGCAGACCTGATGGGCAACATTCCCACCGCCATGTGGCTGGCAGGTCCCTTTGCCGCACTGGCTGGTAAGGATACCGACCCCAGCGTGGATTTGGAGTTCATCAACAGTCTGCTGGACCGCATGGAGCGGGATTACAGCATCGACACCACCCGCGTGTATGCTACCGGTCACTCCAACGGCAGCCTGATGACTTGGGCTACCGCCTGCCGCTACGCAAGCCGCTTTGCCGCCATTGCACCCGTCGGCTATATGTTTGCCCCACTGCCGGAGCTTGACCCCGCTGTTCTGCTGCCGACATGGGCTTTCCTGGGCGAGTACGACTCGGCAGGTGTGGCAGAGCTGGTGGAGGATAACGGGACGGTGAAGGCGCTGCAGGGCTGGAACGCCCACAACGCCACCAACGAGGCAGCTGTTGCAGAAAGCACCTCCTACGATGGCGCTTTTGTGACCAAGAGCTTTATGGGGGGCAACGCTCCGCTGGTGCAGTACACCGTGGTCAAGGATACCCCTCACGTTTACCTGCAGGAGGAGAGCGTTGCCATCTGGAATGAGTTCTTCTCCCGTTACAGCCGCGGTGCGGACGGCACCCTGTACTATCAGGGCAATGCCGTGACCGCCGGTAAGCATCAGCCCAGCGCAGACTGGTACGCTGCAAAATAAGCTGATAATGCCCGCCGCGCGGCGGTACAGAAGCTTTATATCTCGGGACACCGGAACGTCTGCGGACGCTCCGGTGTCCCTTTTTATGTTTTGCGGCGGCTTGTGTTAAGTTTTTGAAAATTCGTGCCGGGGGCTTTGCAAATCCCGGTGGGTTTATGCTATATTTAAGTTGAAATACTTTGCATTCTGACAGAAAGGAAAAACGCCATGGAGCATTTTGTGGAGTTTGAAGATGTCTGTAAATATTACCAGACCGGCAGTGTGAAGATCGCTGCCGCAGACCACCTGAATTTCTATGTGGACAAGGGCGAGTTCTGCATCATCGTGGGGCCCTCCGGTGCGGGCAAGACCACCCTGCTGAACATTCTGGGCGGCATGGACAACTGCGACGAGGGCAACGTCTGGCTGGACGGCCGCAACGTGAGCCGCTTTTCCGCCCGAGAGCTGACCACCTACCGCCGTTATGACGTGGGCTTTGTGTTCCAGTTCTACAACTTGGTGCAGAACCTGACCGCGCTGGAAAACGTGGAGCTTGCCAGTGAGATCTGCCGCGACCCGCTGGATCCCGCCGAGACCTTGCGCAGCGTGGGGCTGGGCGAGCGGCTGAACAACTTCCCGGCGCAGCTTTCCGGCGGCGAGCAGCAGCGGGTGTCCATTGCCCGCGCACTGGCCAAAAACCCCAAGCTGCTGCTCTGCGACGAGCCCACCGGTGCGCTGGACTACCGCACCGGCAAACAGGTGCTGGGCCTTTTGCAGGATACCTGCCGCAAGACCGGACGCACCGTCATTGTTATTACCCACAACACGGCACTGACCGGTATGGCCGACCGCATCATTCAGGTGCGCAGCGGCCGCATCGTGTCCAATCAGGTCAACGAGCACCCGGTGCCGGTGGAACAGATCGAGTGGTGAGAACTGTGCAGAAAAGTTACCGCAAAAATATCCTGCGCGAGATGAAAAGCAGCATCAGCCGGGTGGTGTCCCTGTTTGGCATCGTGGCGCTGGGGGTGATGATGCTCACCGGCCTGATGTGCATTGCCCCCGGTATGCGCACCGCTGCCCAGAAGTACTATGTGCAGCAGAATGTGTTCGACCTGCGGGTGCTGTCCACCCTTGGCCTCAGTCAGAGCGATATCAGCGCGATTGCCGCTGTGGACGGGGTGGACGCCGTGCAGGCGGTGAAGTATCAGGACGTAGAAGGCCACTGGACAGGGGACGACCAGACCACGGTGGCGCGGCTGTATCAGCTGCCTGCCGACCCGCAGGCCGATACGCCGGAGAACATGAACCGTCCGGTGCTGCTGTCCGGCCGGATGCCGGAAGCTGCCGGGGAGTGCGTGGTGCATGTGATGGGCCACGGCAGCCCGGTGGAGCTGGGCACCCAGTTGACCCTGCCGGAAGAGACCGAGGGGGTCAGCGGGCAGGTGTTCACGGTGGTGGGCACGGTGCAGGACCCGCTGCATTTTTCCTCCGATTCCGAGAGCAGCACCGTGGGCGATGGCCAGCTGGACTGCATCCTGTTTGTGCCGGAGGGCACTTTGACCGCAGATTATTATACGGTGTGCTATATCAAGGCAGAAAACGCCGGATTGTATGATAATTATTCCGATGAATATCAGGCCGCAGTGGATGCCGTAGCGGAAAAGCTCAAGGCCATCCAGAGCGTGCAGTGCACCGCCCGGCGGGAAGAGCTGATGGACACCGCCAACGACAAGCTGACCGAAGCACGCGCAGAGTACGACAGCCAGAAGGCCGAAGCCGAACGTCAGTTTGCCGAGGCGGAGGCAAAGCTTGCGGACGCACAGGCACAGCTGGATGCCGCCAAGGCGCAGCTGGAGGCCGGTGAAAAGGAGCTTGCCGCCCAGAAGGCTGCCCTGCCGGACACCATGCAAAGCGGTGCCGACAAGCTGGTGAGCAGCGAAGCGCAGGTGCTGGAATTTGAGGAACAGTTACAGCAAATCGAGCTGCTGGTCAACCTGAAAAAGGTGGCCGACCCTCTGCTGACCTACGCGGAAGCTGCCCTGCGCAACGCCGAAAAGGCGCTGGACGAAGCCGAGCCGGAGGACGAGGACTACATTGAACTGCGGGATGCGCTGGCCAAGGCGCAGGCCGCTTACGACAACATCTATAACCAGCTGCAGGGCTATCAGCAGCAGCTGGACGCGGGCAAGCGGCAGATGTACAAGCAGGGGCTGATCTCCTCGCCGAACCTCTCCAACGACCAGCTGGTGACCGAGGCCAAGGCTGCGCTGCGCAAGATGAAATTGCAGCTTTTGCAGGGACAATTGCAGCTGACCACCGGCACAGCCAGCGCCTACACCCAGTTCGATGCCGCACAAAAGCAGCTGGAAGAGGGTTGGGCAGAATACAACGCCGGGCAGACCCAGCTGGAAGAATCCCGCACCGAGTACGAGAGCCAGAAGGCCGAGGCAGAGCAGAAGCTGGCGGACGGCCTTGCCCAGCTGAACGATGCCGAGGAGCAGGTGAGCCAGATCAAAAAGGGCGAGTGGTATGTGCTGGACCGCACCTCCACCATGAGCTGCGTCACCTTTGCCCAGTACGCCGACCGCATGGACGCCATTGCCCGGGTGTTCCCGGTGTTCTTCTTCCTTGTGGCGGCGCTGGTGGCTACCACCACCATGACCCGCATGGTGGACGAGAACCGCCTGCAGATGGGCACCTTAAAGGCGCTGGGCTACTCCAATTTCAGCATCGCGGGCAAGTACCTGTTCTACGCGATGCTGGCCACCATTCTGGGCAGCATCGTCGGCATGGTGGTGGGCTTTGTGGTGTTCCCTATCATTATCTGGAACGCCTATCAGCTGGTGTTCAGCCTGCCCACCTTCACCCTGCACTTCTACCCGAGCATGGCAGCTGCCAGTGTGGGCATCAGCGCCGCCGTCATCGGCTTTGCCACATGGTACGCCTGCCGTTCCAGTCTGGCCGAAAAGACCGCAGCTTTGCTGCTGCCCCGGGCTCCCGTGGCGGGCAAGCGCATCCTGATGGAGCGCATCACCCCGCTGTGGTCCCGGATGTCCTTCTCCCAAAAGACCACCGCCCGCAACCTGTTCCGGTATAAAAAGCGGTTCTTCATGACCGTGCTGGGCGTGGCGGGCTGTACCGCGCTGCTGCTCATCGGCTTTGGCATTCAGGATTCCCTGCTGCCCATCGTCACAAAGCAGTCTACGGAGCTGACCCACAACGATATGTCCATCACCCTCAGCGACCCCAAAGCCCTGACCATGGAGCAGGGGCTGGCAGAGGAGCTGGACAGCAACAGCGCCGTGCAGAACTGGGGCGCGGTGTATACCAAATCCACCACCATCTACAATGCCGAAGGCGAGAGTGCAAGCGTGAGCATCGTGGCTGCGGCAAAGGACAGCGACCTGACCCGCTATGTTACCTTCCGCACCCGCAAGGGGCACAAGGCCATCAGCTTTGACAGCGGCAGCGTCATCCTGACCGAAAAGACCGCCGAGAACTTGGGCCTGCACACCGGCGATACCTTCTGGGTGGAGAACACCGAAGGTGCCCGGGTGGAGCTGACCCTGACCGGCATCACGGAAAACTATATGTTCACCCGGCTGTACCTCTCATGCGTACAGCTGGAAAGCCTGCTGGGCACGGAGGATATCCCGTGGAACACGGTCTATGGCCAGACCACCTGCACCGATGCTGCCGGGTACAACGCCCTGCGCACCGACCTGCTGGACTGCAACTACGTCAGCAGCATCAGCTTTACCGAGGACACCACCGAACTGTTCGATAACCTCATCGTCAGTCTGGGCTATGTGGTGGTGCTGATCATCATCTGTGCGGCGGCGCTGGCGGCTGTGGTGCTGTATAACCTCATCAGCGTCAACCTTGGAGAGCGCAAAAAGGAGCTGGCGACCATCAAGGTGCTGGGCTTCTACGATCAGGAGGTGTACCGCTACATCTTCCGCGAGATCGAGCTGCTGGCGCTTATCGGCTCCGGCGTGGGTCTGGCACTGGGGGTGCCGCTGCACAAGTTCATTGTGTTGACCGTGGAGATGGATCAGCTCATGTTCATCCGCACCATCGCCCCCCGCAGCTACCTGCTGGCGGTGGCGCTGACCATGGTGTTTACCGTGGTGGTCTGCTTTGTCATGCGGCGGCACGTCCGGCGCATCAGCATGGTGGAAAGCATGAAGGCCCCGGAGTAATTACAAAGCAAAACCATAAAAAACACCCCCTGCGGTCTGTACGGGCAGACCGCAGGGGGTGCTTGGCTTTTTATACGCTCAGGGAATCAGAGGAACACATACTTGAGGATGAACAGCACGGTGAGCACATACATCAGCGGGCTGATCTTCTTCTCCTTGGCCTTGCCGGTGATCACATTGATGATGGTCCAGGAGATGATGCCGATGGCAATACCCTCGGAGATGCTGTAAGCGGTGGGCATAGCCAGAATGGTCAGGAAGGCGGGGATGCCCTCGCTGGGATCATTGAAATCGATCTTGATGGCAGAACCCATCATGTAGAAGCCCACAATGATCAGAGCCGGAGCGGTAGCAAAGCTGGGGATGGTGAGGAACAGCGGGCTGAAGATGGTAGCCAGCAGGAACAGCACGCCGGTGGTCATAGCGGTCAGACCGGTGCGGCCGCCCTCGGTAACGCCGGAGGCGCTCTCCACGAAGGTGGTGGTGGTGGAAGTACCCAGCACAGCGCCCACGCAGGTGCCGATGGAGTCCGCCATCAGTGCGCCCTTGATGTTGGGCAGACGGCCGTCCTCGTCCAGCATATCAGCCTTGGAGGCCACGCCGATCAGGGTGCCCAGCGTGTCGAACAGGTCCACGAACAGGAAGGAGAACATGACAGCGAAGAAGTTCAGCAGGCCGACACCGGAGAAATCGGTCTTGAACACCTGACCAAAAGTCTCGCCCAGTGCGGAGAAGTCGAAGCTGACAAAGGCGGTGGGGATGACGGAGTACATACCGGCATCCACATCGGGGACGTAGATACCGGTCAGCTCGCACACGATGCCCAGCAGCCAGGTGATCAGGATGCCGTACAGGATGCCGCCCTTGACCTTCTTGACCAGCAGGATGGCGGTGATGACCACGCCCAGCAGAGCCAGAATAGCGCCCACGCCCACGCTGTGGAAGGTTGCGCCCTTGAAGTGCTGGTAGGTGACCAGCGTGGAATCGCTGTTGACGATCAGCTTGGCGTTCTGCAGGCCGACAAAGGCCACGAACAGGCCGATGCCCACGCTGACGGCGCTCTTCAGGGTCATGGGAATGGCGTTGAAGATGCCCTCGCGCACATTGGTCAGGGACAGTGCAATGAAGATGACGCCCTCAACAAAGACGGCCATCAGAGCCAGCTGCCAGCTGTAACCCATGGTCAGCACGACCGTGTAGGCAAAGTAGGCGTTCAGGCCCATGCCGGGAGCCAGGGCAAAGGGGTAGTTGGCCAGCACAGCCATCAGTGCGGTGGCAATAAAGGATGCCAGCGCGGTGGCGATCAGCACAGCCTTGGAATCCATGCCCGCTGCGGACAGGATGTTGGGGTTGACGGCAAGGATGTAAGCCATGGTCATGAAGGTGGTGATACCGGCCATGATCTCGGTCTTTACATCGGTGTGGTTTTCTTTCAGGTGAAAGAACTTTTCTAACATGAGAAACCTCCTGCTTCCAATAAAACACTCCGCCGGTTGCGGACGGCGGAGAAAGAACAGTTCCCATTCTATCAGCTGAAAACGTTTTTGTCCACACCAGAAACACACAAATTTCGCAATTTGTTCAAATTTTCTTAAATGAGTATGACTTATCTCACAAAAAATCCGGCTTTTTTTGGTAGTTTGGACGGAATGCAGGCACCTTATGCAGAAAAAATGTGTGCGGAAAAAAGTAGTTCCGAAACACCCTACGGGTGTTTCGGAACTACAAATAAAATATTTTTTACAAATTACCGGCGCTTACAGCGTTTCTACCCGGTCGAACAGATCCTTTGCGGCTTCCACGGCGTCCTTACTTCCAAAGGCCACCCGCACGCCGCCGGACAGCACGTCAGACAGGGCAGCGGCCTGCTCTTTCAGCAGGGCGGTGTCCACGCTGCACAGCGCCTTGCGGTCGGCGGCGAGCATCTCGTCCGTGATGCCGCAGAAGTACCGGTGATCCAGTTCCCGGGCAGCGGCGCGTGCCTTGCGGGGTGTGTCTAGCTTGGCAGCAGTGCCCACGATGAATTCGTCCAGATCCCGGGCGGTGTAGTCCCGGGCGGCAAGGGCGGCAGGGGCATTTGCGAAGGTCTCGTAGCTTTCCCGCAGGTGGGGGTCCCGGTAGGTGTACAAAAACTCGATGCCGTCGGCACAGAGCATTCCGGTGCCTGTCTCTTATACACATCTCCGAGCCCACGAGACATGCGCAGATC
>OWIK01000417.1_pt1 | contig 14625 bp, 21 predicted proteins | sample 1732691 | NCBI WGS metagenome assembly OWIK01 (sample SAMN05065743, study PRJEB22554) | human gut metagenome | biome: ENVO:2100002; feature: ENVO:00000062; material: ENVO:00002003 | host: Homo sapiens | place: USA | reverse complement strand
CTACACAAGGCTATTCGTCGGCAGGCGTCAGATGTGTATAAGAGACAGCGTTTGGCTCCGGTGGAAGTTCCTCCGGCTGTTCTACATCTTCATGTTCCACAGGTTCCGGTGGAGTATCCACTTTTGTACCATCCGGCTTAGTGGTTGGATCATGCAGTGCTTCTTCACTGGGTGTTTCCGGCTTTGTCACCTCCGGCTGGATGCTCTGTTCTGACTGATCTGTCTGTGCCGGACGGTTATCCACGGGAGGCTTCGTTTCTGCACTCTGGCCGCTTTCCTTATCAGGCGGGAGCGTTATATCTGAAGATTCCTTATCGTCTTTCCCGGAAGATTTGCTGGGATCAACTACAACTTCTGTAGTTGTGGAACTTTCCCCCACTGTCTTATCTTCTCCGGAAGAAGATTTCCCGAATTGAAGTGCAATTGCGGCGATCAGGGCAACACAGATGATTGCACCCGATCCGACAGCCAGATATTTTTTTGTTTTTTCTGTCATTTTCATACCACTTTTACCTCCTTGTGTAGGATTGACACCTTTTATTATGACTTAACATACTATAACCTTCTTTACAAGTCCAGCGGATTTCCAAAGTTCTAAAATACTTCTATATATCCGGCCTGAACTTTGAGCGTTATTACCATAGATGGGAGCAGTTTGCCTCCAAACCGAACCGGAACTTCCAGACGTACCACCGCATCTGCTTCAAACCTCTGTGCATTTTTCGGATCGGACGGAGCCAGCGGAGCATTCCGTATCGTTACATCTAAACGGTCAATGGCAAACTCCATTTCCTCATCCCCGATATATTTTACACGCCGCCCGCCCTGAGATTGTGTGCCGATGGCGTCATCCAAGTAAGCATAGATATCGCCTGTATTGAGCGTTTCCTCCCAATCTTCTGCATCATCCGGCATATATCCTCCCGAATATCCCTCACGGACTCCATGATAAACACCCGCATAGTTATCATTAACGGTAGAAATAATGGCATCCTCCACAGCTTCCCGAACTCCGGAAGCAATGACCTGCAGGCGAAAATACTCGCTGATGCCGCACAGGAAAATGATAAGCGTCAGCACAATGGCAATGGTCAGGGGAAAGGAGGCACCACCGGTATCCATTAAGATTTTCCTGATTCTCTTAAACATGGGCTGCACCTCATTTCCAATACACTTCCGATTTTCCGGAGGCTTGTGAACGCAGGGTGATTGGGAATGAGCCGAATTCTCCGAACAGACCGATTTCCGTATCCAAAGTAAGTGTGACCGTGACTTCCTCGTTCAACTGGATTTCTCCGCTTTCTGACCATGAAATATCCGGAGCAAGCCCTGTCTTTTCCTGCAAAATCTCAGCCCGTCTGTTTGTTTCTGTACCGACTTTTCCGGACACTTCTGCTTCCCGTACCAGCTCGGTTGCAAACATATCCAACTGCTGTTTTTGGATAAACACAGGAAGCACCCGCATGGCAAGGGCCAACACCAGCACAGCGCATAATACCAGTACCACTACATCCACATACCCCTCTGCACGTTTGTCATGAAGCACTTCCTGCAGTCGTTTCAGCACATGGTCACCCCCTGTTCCAAAGAGGGGCATTCGGCATCCTTCTCTGCCATTTGATATTCGCCTTCACCAATCCCTTGATCCGCCATTCGCCACAGCACATGATCCAGTTCTTCGTGATAGTCGTATTCTTGTGCCATATGCCATTCATCCCGCACAACTTCAAACGGATTCTCAAACTGCAAAAGGTAATCGGCGTATTCCGCCATCACTCCATCCACATTCAGCCCTTCATAGACTAACTTGGCAGCAGCAATTTCTGAAGCCATTTCAATCAAATCCGGCGCCCGCTTTGTCTTTAACTGCTGGATATACGTTTCGTATCCGGCTTTGATACGTTCTTTCAGTTTCTGTTTCTTATCATGCTCCTGCATACCATCCACCTCTTTTTGTGACTCAGCCTCCTGTAAAAGATCCGTCAGCATATAGCATATACCGTGTCTCCAGTTGGCGCTCAATACGGATTCCTTGAGAAGTTCCTCTGCATCCAACATCATTTTACAGCCGGATTCGCCGGGATGTGCTGCAACCGGTTTGCCTGCTAACAGTTCCTTAGCCTGCTGCGGTGACAGATCCACATAACCGCCCGGTGTCATCATCTGAAAGTTGTCGTTGGGATATTTCTTTAAAAAATCTTTTACCAGCATCTTGCATTCCTCCTTAAAACATTCCGCCGAGGCTTTGGATTGCCACATAGCAGATAATCGCCAGATACGTCAGCAGAAAACACATCAGCATAGCAAAGGAAAATACCCGGATCTTCGGCGGAATCTTCTGGGCCTCAGCTTTCAGACGCTGCAGTTCAATCTGCTTGAAATCATGTGATAACATCTGGAAATAAACCGCACTGTCATCTCCGCGAAGCACACCGATCAATCCCCGGACAACGTCCGACAGCATCGGTGAGTTCAGCCTTGCTTCAAACCGTGTCAAAGCTGCTTCATAGTTGGATGAGCGCATATCCGCCAGCAGGATATCCAGCTCTCCGGTCAGTGCTTGCCCGGCATTTCCTTTGAACCGTTCCAGCATCCCGATTACATTCCGGCTTGCTTTCAGCTCCTGTTCAATCGTTGCCACCAGACGTGGAAGCTCCCGTTCAATCTCATCCCGTTTTGCTTTGAGGCGCTCATCTGCCTTTTGCGTTTCTTTAAAATAGAGCAGCACCGCAAGAATGACTACCACCGGTGACAAAAGCGGCAGCAAAAACAGGCACGGAATGACTGCGCTCAGTACAGCACCGGATTTTACAATGGCATACGCCTGATACACTTCCGGTGACAGGTTCAGACCGCTGGCCTTTATGATGTTGTTCATCCGTCCTCGTTTGTACTCATCCATATGAATCCATTTGGACAGCCGGACCGCTGCCGTCATCAAATGGGTTTCCAGGCTTTTGGCTGCTTTTCGTTCCTGCTTAACCGTACCAAGCATGGCTTTGGCTGCGCCAATCGTAGGCAGACGGAGAATGGAAGCCACAATAAAAAACAACCCCAATGCAAGGAAGGCTCCGAATAAAAATAATAATCCTGTCATCCGGTTCACCTCCTGTATTCAATCGGGCGTGTCAGCTTGACCACAAATCCTGCCGATATAAAGATAACCGCCGCAGTTATGGAGAGGATGATCTGTCCGAGCATGGTATGCATCAGCACGTCATACCAGTCCTGATTGAGCATGTACATCAGCGGAATGTTCCCGATGACAAAAATGACCATGATCATGAATTCCTTGCGTGGTTCCGCAATCAGATATTCCAGCTCCGCATTGACGTTACGCATATCCGATAACTTGGCAACGATAGGGGTGAGGGTAGTTTTCAGGCTGCGGTCACGCTGACAGTCACTGACAGCATCGCACCATTCCCAAAAGACTTCATTTTCAATCTGCCCTCGCATAGTATGGATCGCTGCTTCCACATCGGGATTTACCAGCCGGATCTGCATCAGGAAATGTTCAAACACTTTGGATACCGGTGGATTTAAGTACGTGATATTTTCTTCTACCGCCGTCACAATATCTTCGGTCCTTAAATAGGCGATCGTAATGACGGAGAGGGCGGTTTCCAGTTCTGCGGATACATCCCGTTTATAGTGGCTGGCCGTTAGCTTTACATACCAAAACGGGAGAAATAAAAAGCCCACTGCAAGGACCGGAGCCAGAAAAAAATTCCCAAGCAAAATGGCAAGGGAACCGCCCAGACAGAACAGCCCAAGAGAAACCGCGCACACGATTGAAAAATGGCTGCCGCGTCCGGTCATCTCCAAAACAGCCTGTGCTTCTCCGATCTCACGCCGGAAGATTCCCGGCTTTTTTCTGCCTGATGATTCTTTGAGCTTGTCCCGGATTCCTTTTTTCGGACGTAGCAGGAATGCAAACAGACTGTCTGTAAATTCCACGGGTTTTAAATGCAGAAGCAGAAATGCTCCTACAATCAATCCGGCGCAAGATAGTAACTGTATGGCTGTCATGATATTTCAACCTCCTTTTCTGCAGGCATGGTCAGCAGGCGTTCCAACATATCCTGCGGCATCCCGTTTTCCATCAGTCTCCTTGCAAGGCTTTCCGAAATAGGATTAACCTGACGATGACTGCCCGCAATGATAAATTTCCCGTTTTCTACACGGTTCTCCGTGATATGGTACTGAAACAACGGGCGGAATTTCCGTGTCCCATCTGTCTGGATCTCACATTCCATGATCTCCATCAGACGGCGCTCCTTATTTTCCAACTGCTTACAAAATGCCACAATGGGATAGGCTTCCGTCACAAATCCCATCAAGGTTTCGTCGCTCATGTCAACGGCACGCTTACACAGGGAAACCATACGGCGGTAAGTGGCATCGCAGCTCATGGAGTGGATCGTTGTTACCACCGCCACACCGGTTCTGGCTGCTTCCTGCGCGGCATTCGCCTCCGGTCCGCGCATTTCACCCACAACAATGATATCCGGATTGAATCGCAGAGCCATATCCAGCAGTGCAATCTGGTCAACCCTCTGGCGCTCATTTTCACTGTCTCTTGTCAGTGTATGGACAACGGAATTGACTACTTTCCCGTCTTTTCGCCGCACCAATGCCAACTCTCTGGAGCCGTTTTCAATGCTATAAATTCGTTTCCCGTCCGGAATCGTGGTAAGAAGCCAGCCGAGCAGTGTGGTCTTTCCGGAGCTGGTAGCCCCTGCCACACACACAGAGATCCCATATCGGATACATTCCGCAAGAAAATCCAGCATGGAATCGGTTGCGGTTCCGCCATTTACAAAATCTTCTTTCTTCATACTCTGCGGATTCACGATTCGAATGGATGCGGCCACGCCCACATCTTCATCAACAATGGGGGTTTTCAGCACAGCGATACGGATATTTTTGGAGAGATGCCCCAGAACACTGGGACTGGCATCATCCAGCACCATGCCGGAGACATGAAGCATACGGCGCACTACGTTGATTGCGTGTTCCGGGCTGTCAAAATGTTCTTCCAACTTTTTTGTGACACCGCCTGAGAACTGTACTTCCACGTCATCCCATGCGTTGATATCGATTTCTTCAATGCCTTCCCCATAGATGTACTTGGTCAAAAAACCGAATTCCGCCATTTCGGAATAGATGGCATCTACCAGGTCCTCTGCCGTCATCCCATTCACATGGATACGATGATCCTGAATGTACTTCCCTGCAAATCGACGGATCTGAGACTTGATTTCTTCATTGTTTCCCGCAGTCACCAAACTGCTGTATTCTTTGGAAAAGTATGCCTGCACTTCACGAAGCACAGAAGAAAAATCACAGCTCTCATCTTCCGGAGCGAAAAACAGGTCATGGGTCCGCAGAGTTTTCTGTTCCCTTTTCGGCGGCACATATACATCCTCATCATCCTGCATTTCCGAAAGTTCTTCTGCCTCTTTTTTGTTCTGACTTTCTTCTTTTGGAGAAGTTGTATCCCAAACATTCTCCACAATCGGGTAGTCCGGGCCAAATTGAAGCTCTCCAAATCGTGAGACTGCATGTTCAGGGGGAGGTGTTTGATGCTCATCAGACGGAGAATGCATTCGCTGAACATCTTTTGAAGAATCCTCCAAAAATGCGGGCTTGCTGCGTCTTTCTCCTAACATCCGAACACCTCCTTTGTAATAGCCTCGATGGATTTACGAAAACCGCGGCTGTCTTTCATGCTCAGTTCCGTGAACAGGTTTCCCTCCAATACCTGTGCGAAGACTTCTTCCGAATGCGGGATCTGGAATGCTACACTGCCAAGCACCTGCTCGATATGGCCGCTGGCTTCATTTGCCCGTACATTGCTTGCGACCTTGTACTGCTTATCCGCATCCCATTTGCTCTCACGCAACAGGGGAAGCTGGCTAGACAGATAACTGATGGACTTTAAATCACAGTTTACCAGCCGGAGGACCGCATCCGATTCCATCAGGGCAATAGCGGATAAGATATCATTGGCAATGTAACTGCCGCAGTCAATGATGATATAGGGGGCAATTCCCCGCAGGCACTGTAAAAGTTCTTCCGCCTGTGTCCGTTCATAGGGAGGATAGGTGTATTCATTTTCTCCCTTCCGCATTCCCAAAAGCGTCAGATGACGGAACCGTTTGTGCGTAATACAATTGTGCCGTACCAGTGATTCGGATACATGCGTTGCTGCAAGGATACTGCCCAGGGAGTGTTCTTCCTCCAACTCTCCCGGCGGGCAGATGCAGGGAAGCATTGGGGTATTCATATCACACAGCAGCAAGGCAACATCCCGTTTCTGCATGGCAAGGCGGGCAGCCAGTTTAACCGCAACTGTGGTCTTGCCGGAACCGGGACTGCCCCAGACAGCGAGCATTTGATTTTCATTCTCCGGCATCTGCTCCTGCACTTCTTCACCGGATCTGCGGGAAAAGATACTGTTTTTCAAGAAATTCAAGGCTTACTCCACCTCGCTTTCTGCAGGAACGGTTTCCGATTCTTCGGCCTCACTTTCTTCATTTTCTTTTTCTGTTTGCTCAGATGGGTTTTCTTCTTCAACCGGTGGATACAGTTCCGCCAATACAGCCTCCTGCGCTTCAATAAATACGACGGCGTTTTTCTGCTCTCCACGATATACCAAAGACAGGTGAAGTTTTCCGTCTGCCTCAAGCTCTGCAAGGATTTTGGATTGTTCCGGCGTCACTAAAAGCGTCACTGTATCCGGCAGTTCCCGTTCTTCGCTTTCTTCTGTCTGTTCGCCTGTATTGGCATCTGAGCCGCTGTTTGCGGTTACCGCAATCACTTCCACATACTGCAGTTCCGCAGGGATGACGGTAGAACCCTGCTTTTTGTAATCCGGTGCGATTACAGAGACAATATCACCGCTCTGCAGCTTTCCGGACAGTCCGTTTGCAAAGTTCTTTACAGATACGGAAATGGCCTGCTTTTCTCCGGTCAGGTGATAAAGATAGGCGTTCTCTGCCGTCGGTTCCTCCGCAAGTTTGGATGAAAGAATATAATCGCCCACAGCCAGATCTGCTGTTGCAAATTTGCCTATGACCGTATCGGAACTTTTCACAACATCTTCCGGCAGGTTGTATCCACCGACTTCCACCTGCTTTACCATGTCAGATTGGATTTCCTCTCCATTTTTCACAGGCTTTACTACACGGACAATCTCTGTTTTCTCGCTGATGCTCTGATTAAAGAGCGGTGTTACCGCAAAACAAATGATCAGGGAAAGCACAATGCAGATGACACCGATCACAGTCCGGTTTTTCAAAAGATTCATAGCAATTTCCTCCTTTGGTTAAAAAAGGCGGGCCTCTGTAAAGAAACCCACCGAATACGTTACTTAGAAATATACCTTTTGCGGCGGCAAAGCAGGAAAGCTGTCGTCCCTGCAACAACCGGTATCATTGTACATACGGCAATCATGATTTTCTTTTTCATAGATTCATTCCTCCGATATTCATAAAATATATGACAGCGGCTCCTGCTGCCAGAAAGGGGCCTACCGGCAGCGGAGCCTGTTTTTCGTTCTTCCGGTATCTTTGATACATCTGAAGTCCCATGCCGTAAATAACAAATCCTGCAAGACCGATCACAGAGGCAAAAAGCCCTCCTGAAAGTCCCAATACCGATCCCAAAGCCCCGGCCAGCTTCACATCACCTCCGCCGATTCCTTTCCCGTTCCGGCAGCACAACGCTGCCGCCAGATAGGGGAATGCTGTTAGAATGCCCAAGAGATGCTGTGGTTGGAACTGCAGAAGGGATAATGCCGCAATCCCAACCTGCAGGCCATCCGGTATCGTCCTTTTTGAAATATCCCAAACTGATACAGCTATCAAAAGGATCAGGAACAATACCGCCTGTATGGGCAGCAGGATTTGCCGAAAGGTAATGGATACTCCCTCCAAAAGTGCCGGATCAACCGCCATAATCAAACATTTCTTTGACACGGTCGACCAGAGTCGGAAGCACGGTATCATTAAACAGGGCATAGAGACCGGCTAACAGCAATGCGCCAAGTACCACTGCGATCAGAATCTTGATGGCGGTATCCACATAACCTTCGCCGGAAGTTTCTCTCAATTTTGCTTTCGCTTCCAGCATTTTGAGCGTCATGGCAGTGCGGATTTTGAGCATCTGGTTTTTCATCATTTTCATATCGTTTTCCTCCATTTTCGTGATTGTAGGTTGGTTTTGATTACATTCCGGCCATCTGCTGACCGTTTCGAGGAGCTTCTGCTTGCTGTACAGGGGACGCCTGCGGCGGAGCCTGTGCCAGTTCCAATGCCTGATGGTAAGCATCCATAACAGCGCCGTACAGCTGGTTGCGAAATTCTGCCGTTACGGGGAAACAGATCTCCTTGTAGCCATCCTGTGTCTTACGGCTGGGCATGGATACAAACAGGCCGTCTTTACCGCCCTCGACAAGTTTGATTCCCCGGACGGCAAAGCACCCGTCTATGGTAGCGGATGCGTAGGCTCTGGTTCCTCCCTGGGTTCCGGGCGGATACATGGAATTGATTCGGACATCGATTTGAGGCATAGTAGTTCCTCCTTTTTTTCTGCTGCTTTTTCATTTCATGGTTCCTTTCTGTGTATCTGTTCAGTAAAGAACTGACAGCAATCTGCCTGCTCTAAAACTGCATGGTATGGGATGTCCTTATGGCTTGCTCCGGAGAGTTGAAGTCCACCTGTTGAAAGCCGAACCGATCCACATAGTGAAAAGAACTGCTCTCTCTGTCATATAACTCCAGAACATCGCTCATGGAAAGGGAATGTCCGGTATATCCTTCCGGCCATTCTGTATTGAATGTCGTATAGAGCGCCTCCAGATCATTGGTTTCTACGGCTCCGTCATATACCAACTGATACTGCTCTGCACTCGGAGAGCCGAATTGCCTGCACATTTCCTCATAACTGATAAACTTCATACGGATATCCACATCCGGTTTTAACTGCCAGACACGCACATTTTTCAGTACCGGCTGGTCAGGGGAAGGTTCTGCCTGGTTCACCAGCCGGTCAAAGACGCCGTTCTGCCATTTAACTTCCCGAATATCCCGCTGATGGTTTAAAAAGTCTTTCAATTCTTCCCGTTCAAACATGGGATCGACAACGGCCTGTCCGTCCTGTACCATGCCGACACGGTTTCCGTAATAAACAATGACTCCATTCCGGATCTGAATGGGCTTCATTTCTCATCACTCTCCTTTATCCCATTTGAATTCCTCCCTCTGGCTGCTGTGGGAATGCCTGAAGATCCTGCTCACTTGGAAATACCAGTTTTCCTTCTACAATCTCCATCACAGCAAAATCATTCCTGTCACAGATCAGCACACGATGCTGATAGTCCTTTTGCATCTGCACATAGTCCCGGACTTCCTCTGGACTGCACAGCCATACCCCGGCAGCATACCTGCCATCCGGAAGAAAACTATAGCCGGAATACTGCGGTGTATGCTCAGAAAGATCTGCCGCACCTGCCGGTCGGATCTGTGAAAGTTGAAGCTTGGCACTATCCGGCAGAAGTTCCGGTCTGAGAAGCCCCATCACATCCTGCTTTCTGCACCATGTAACTTCACCGGTTTTAAGGGAAACCGTTTGCAAGGCATCCCCAGCATCCTTCTGGTAAAAGAAAAGCTGCCCTGTTTCATTTTCAGGCAGCACAAGCACACGATTCATCAGGTTTTCCGGCAGGTTCTGTTGTACGCAATCTTCTTGCGTATAGACACGCATCGTTTATCCCTCCTTTTTCTGAAGCAGGCTGCTCAATTCCCCAAGCAGTTCCAGACGTTTGCTGTCCGGCATCGCTTTAACTGCCGCACGCACATAGGCTTCCACTGCTTCCGATGACTGATCGCCAACCTCCACAATGTCCACCTTTGTGACGGTTATCCTGCCGCTGCTCAGACCAATACGCACAATATCCCCGTATTCCATATGGGCAGTTTCCCGCAGTGCCTTTGGAATCAGCACTCTCCCTTTGCTGTCAACCAGCTTATAAATTGGTTTACTCATAATTAAACCCTCCTTTCTATTACATCCGCCACTTCCTTTGGAGTCATCCCCATTGCGGAAAACAAATCAATAAATGGCTGCTGTACGGTATTTAAAGGCGCTTTTTCTCCAATCAGTATCACGCCGGGGATCGTTTCAATCACCAGATCGGTATCCGGTGAGATGTCTGCCGCATGGAGCAGCGTATTGGGAATGGACAGAACACTCTGTCGCCCGCTTCTTTTCTTTTTCTGTTTTTTATGTCTCATAGTGCCTCTCTTTCCGGGGACCATACCCCTGTAATTTCATAGCAGTCCTCATCATCTTCTTCACCCAATCCGAACAGACGCATCTGTCTTGGCTGTGACCGTTCCATTTCTTTCGGATCATAATTGGTAATAATCACTTCCGGAAACTCACAGCCGCCTTCATATCTTTGGGCGAGATTGTTCAGCCGGGTAACGGCAGTGATATAATATCCGTCATACAATTCGCGGATAAAATCACAGTCGTTATAGCTTACCATCCACTTCCCGCGGCAGGCTTTCAGCGTATCCCGAAGCCTCATATGATCCTCCTTTCGGAACACCACCTCATAATGGCCTTCGGTTTCATAGTAAGGCGGATCGCAATAAAAAAAGGCGTTGTCACGGTCATACTGCCGTATCAACGCCTCAAAGTCCTTATTCTCGATTACGGTTTCAGAAAGCCTGTGAGATGCCTGCCAGATTGCGTCAAAGCATTTCCGCACATCGAATGGCTGGCATCCGAAAGAGGTACAGCCGCTGCCGTAGCTGTATCGGATCAGTTTGAAAAAAGCCGCCGCCCGTTTGACATCCGTCATCTGTGCATTTTCCAAAAGGATCGCGCGGATTTCCTCATAATCAGGTGGGGAGAGGTTCTGCTCGGCAAGAGTCAGTTCCTCCTGCAAAAATGTGGTGTCCGGCTCCTGCTTTTCCAAGAATGTGCGGATCATGGAAAACTCATCCCGGCTGTTGATCGGTAAAAATCCCAGTTCCAGCAAAAAAGCACATGTCCTGTTCTTGACACAGTAAAAAAGATTTGCCAGATTGGAATTGTAGTCGTTATAAACCTCCAGCTTCCGCTTCAGATTCGGCGGTTTTCCAAACAATACCCATCCACCGCCGCCAAATACTTCAATGTACCGGTCAAACTGAACGGGGAACATCGTGTAAATCAGTTTCCGCAGGGCCTTCTTTCCGCCTACCCATGCAATAAAACTGTTCATGCCGCATCACCTCCTTCCGGCGGCAGGCTATTCATGGCTGCATGGTCATTTCTCCGCCTGATGGCTGTGGTTCTAATCGTGCCTCCAATTGTTCAGCTGTTTCTTTCTGGAACTCCGAAAGGCTCATGTCCTCTCCAAGATATCCCCAGTCCTCCGGATAATAGCTTCCTGATTCATCCATCGGAAACGGTTCTTTGCTTAGTATCGTTCCCCAATGATTCACCAATACAAACGGTTTCACTTCCGCCATGTTACCGTCAAGGTCATCGGAATCCCTGACATCATAGCAAAAAATTCCTTCCGGAACCGTATCCCGGTCAAGCCGCATATTGGTAAACAGCACAACGTTATGATCAATCTCCGCCAGTTCATACTTCTGTGTGTTGGCATCCAATCCCTTCATTTACATTCCTCCCATCTGCATGGATTCTGTCTGACTGTATTTTGATACGAACGGGTTCTCGTTGCGTAAGATCATACCGTATGCGGTCTGGACATGTCCGGCTTGCTGCATCTGCCGCTCACCATATCCCATAAAATCGAACATGGCAAAAGCCGGATCGTTTGGATCGATTCCGGCTTCTCTGAAAATATATTCCGCATATGCCGCAGGGGAGTACATCTTGGGATCAAAATCATAACAGTCAAGGTTTTCTGCAACATCCAATGCAAAATCAATTTCATTGCGGATTTCCAACTCCAATGCCGCCTTGAATTTTGCCAGAGTCCTTTGATCCGGAAACGCCTGTATTTTCTGTGCCAGAGTATTGAGCTTTTCCACATCTTCGTCACCGGCAAGGGGATAGGGAAAAGCGGTGCTGATACTGCCCGCTATCAGGCAGTTATCAAAAGAGTGTTCGCCCAGCTGTTTCAGCACACTCTGCATTTCCTGCTCTGTTGCAGGCAGTTCCAGCCATACACCGACTTCATCCGGCTTATCAAGACTGCTCAACAGAACAGATATCACGCCTTTTGGCATATCAGGAATATCCGGCAAATGAATTCCGTCATACCATTCCTGATGCGGCATACTGTTTGGGAATATATATCCAGCTTCTGTATAAGTTCCCATATCCGAACGCCGCATTTCCTGCCCGACTTTTTCTTCATCCAATAAATCCAGCACATCTTCCGGTAACCCGCTGATTGTATCTAACAGGTCATTTTCCAGTGCAACATTTCCCAAAGTCCTGTCATCCACAACACCGGGACGGTATTCATAGCAGCCCAGATTGTGCGCCAGGTTAATGAGTTCTTTCATTGTAACCGGTGTATCGATATCTTCTTCCTGACGCAGCTGAACCGCACCTGCCAAAGTTTCAATCTGGAATTGATCCATCCGGCTGATCTGATACGCTAACAGGTTTACTTCTTCAAGGGACAAATCGTCCGTATCGTTTATGATCTGCTCTAAAAATTCCGGCCATCCGCTGTCACAGTCCACGATGTACTCCGAGCCTGTTTGAATCTGCGCACGATATTTTGCATCTGCTATGGCACTCTCTGTTGCCGGCAGAGAAAGGGTGATGCTGCCATAATATCTGTTTTTAAGCAGACTCTTATTGGCAAGATACACTTCCGGTTTTCTCATCTACATCCCTCCCATCTGCATATCAGATAGCGTCTCCGTACTTTCTGATTGTTGACTTATGCTATCTTTCAAATAAAACGTAATCTCAGAACTATTCCCATCAATTGACAAATGAGCCACTTCCGGTCGATCACACAACATATCATACAGCGTTTTCTGTAAAAAAGATTCTCCCTCCAGATGTAATCCCGTATACTGTTCCACTTCTGCAAAGCTCAAAATATGATATTCTCCTGCTCGTTGCACAGAACTGTTTTTCATGATAAAATCTACAGCTTCACCCAATGTTTGATTTAATTTTCCAAGAGAAGGATAGCAGATTGTCGATGCCTCTGGTAAATAACATGCATAGGGAACATAGGGATTAAATTGGTTAAAATCTCTTGTCACACGCATTATCAAGTATCCATCTGTCCTACCTTCTCCTTTAATCAACAAGCAATGAAGTACATCGTTGTCATCCCACTTGGTCAGGTGCATATTCGCAGTAATATCTGCCTGCTCTGTAAACGGAGAATCTAACATCCTACAATAGGTTTCTTCTGGAAGTGTTATAGTTTTTTCAATTACAAAATCGTACAACAAAAAATAAGGATTTTTGTCAAATATCGCCTTCATGCATTTTCCACTCCCTTCATCTATGGCATAAAACAAGTACAATACTTCAGTACTTCATTTGCATCCCTAAGTTCTGTTCCATTCCTTTCAACTGTTCCTCTGAAACAATAAAGAAATCATTTCCTGAATTCCAGAAGCTGACATACAGCTCTCCCTCCGGGGTTTGGATTGGGCGCTGTTCAAAGCCCTCACCCCAACCGTCGCTTTCCTGACCACGCCAATACTCTTTGACTGCTTCCAACTCTTTTTCAGAAAGACTTCCATAGCTCTGTACTTCCAGAACACCCCATAGTTCGCCATGCCAGCTTTCTACGGTTGGATTCATGCAGCGGATTTTTCTTGCCAACAATTGGTTATCTAAGTAAGCAGCCAAACCGCGATCCCCTTCGCTTTCCATATACTCTTTCAGGATTTGTTTCTGAATTTGATCTTCATAGCTGCATAATTCTGCCGGACTGACTTCCTCAGACTCATTGGAAATATCTCCCCAGTCATCTCTAGAATAAATCTCGGCGGTCAGAGGACTGAACAAACGAGTCTGCTCCATGTACTCCGGAAGCTGACAGATTGGGTAGTCTTGTCGGACTACAAAACCGTATACGGTTTGTACTGCTCCATCTCGGTCCATTCGTTCTTCTCCAAATCCTTCTAAATCCGTATAATCCTCTAACTGAGGATCAATATAGATGTTTTCTTTTTCCATCAAAAAATCGGCATAATCTTTGGCTGTTTGGACATCTTCCGGAAGGATTTCATATTGCTCCAGATTCTTTGTAATTTCCATAACGGATTCCATCGTATCAGGCATCTCTGCGCACAATGCAGCCTTTAACTTTTCCAATTTAGATTCGAAATCTGTAATCTGCATTTTTTGAATCTGATAAGAAAAAGCATTCAAATCTTCTATCCGATAGGAAACCGGCAAAAAATTTTCCAGTGAGGCTTTAGGGCTGTGAAGGCTTATGATATTTGCCGCATTCAAATCATTCACTTGCAGGTTTTCTCTTGCCAGTTCCAGCTTTTCTTCCGAAGCCGGCAAAGACAGGGAGTAGGTGTTGGGATGGGTATCCGCATAGGCAGAAGTATATAGACGCCGTTGAAACACCTGTCTCTTATACACATCTGACGCTGCCGA
>OWIK01000413.1_pt1 | contig 14735 bp, 7 predicted proteins | sample 1732691 | NCBI WGS metagenome assembly OWIK01 (sample SAMN05065743, study PRJEB22554) | human gut metagenome | biome: ENVO:2100002; feature: ENVO:00000062; material: ENVO:00002003 | host: Homo sapiens | place: USA | reverse complement strand
AGCGCATCTCCATCAAGGATACCCGCGGCATCATCGACGCTATCCTGAGCGGTGCTATCAACGAGGCTCCCACCAAGAAGATCCCCTACTTCGATTTCGAGGTCCCCACCGCTCTGCCCGGTGTTGACCCCGCTATCCTCGACCCCCGCGACACCTACGCAGATGCCGCTCAGTGGGAAGAGAAGGCCAAGGATCTGGCTGGCCGCTTCATCAAGAACTTCGCAAAGTACGAGGGCAACGAGCACGGCAAGGCTCTGGTCTCCGCCGGCCCCCAGCTGTAAGCTACGCTCTGCGTAACTTTTCGGATCTGCTGAACTGTACATAATGACCGGCCGCGTTCCCGCCAAAGGGAGCGCGGCCGGTTTTGTTTTTCTCTATGACAGCAAAAAAGAGCAATCGCCTCAGACTTTCAACCCTGTAAAGTCAATCTTTTTCATGATTTGACAGTAAAGCACTGACCATATTTACAGCCAGTGTCTTCCCCTTTCATTGTGAATTTCAAACTCGGTAGACTTACATTTCACCACATCTAATCCCATCCGGATATACGCCCGTCCCATTTGATCTACAACGAGCACACCAGCTTTGTATCCCATCAGGGTTATTTACTGTCACTCTTTTTTCAGTCCATCCAAACTTCTCCTTTGCATAAAAAATATGAACTCCAGCTTTTTGAGAGCACTTAGGGCAAGACTTATAATCACCTTTTTCTACAGCTAGATCCAATCGACCACCACAGCATTTACACCTTGTCATAAACTTTTCCTCCTTTGTCTTATAGCAGACCTAGAATCCAATTAATCCACCCAATTATAGTGGATGCTCTTCTTTTATAAGTTTTCTCGCTGTCCACTCTGTAGATATTCGCTTTTTCCATAATAGAAACGATCTCCCGAACGCTTGGCATTACTCCACTACTCATGTAACAATTAAATGTTTCTCGGAATGCCTTATGCTCTAAGATCACCTGACAGAATCCAAGCTGCCTCTGACGATATCCAGAATTTATAATCTGTTGTCCTTGCTTACTTAGTCGATATTGAGGTTTTCCATTTTTATAGGCTTTTTCAACAAGTCCTAAATAGATAGCCGCATCTGTATAATAATTTGTTTGTCTCACATCAAATGCATATTCTTCTGTTATTTGCTCTCGATCAAGACCATGCGAATTCAACAACTCACATATATTAATCACTCTTTCGAATCTATTTGCCTGTGGAAAAGATACCATAGGCTCATTCACCAACGATGTATTTCGGGCCACATTTTCTATGTCAGACAATTCAATTTCTGTATCTTCTATAGAATAATTTTTATGTCTTACTAAACACAAGGAATTATAGTTTCCTGCCTTTTTAAATTCATATTCATATAAACTAAATATCCCATTAGAGTACACAAAGAATACTGGCCGTACTTTCTTGGTAACCTTTGCACTCCACACTCTGTATGGATAATACAACTGTCTCACCAAAAAATCTTCTGACACATCACGCTTTGCTTCAATAAGAGTAAGACTTCCTATTCCCTCATACGCTGCATCAATTTCCATCTGGGAATTCTTCACATTAATTTCAACTGCTTCACTTATACGTTTGTCTTGAATTGTAAAGCCAAACTCTCCTGTTCCCATTCTTCCTGATACAGTCGGATACAGAATTTCTTCTTCCAAAAAATCCGACAGGATTCCAGAGTCAAAGGCACAATTCAATGCTATTGTCTCACTTGAAATGCTATTTATATTCAAGCTTTGTATCTCCGCTGGTATTTTCGCCTGTACTACAGTCTTATCTACTTTTTCAAATTTGTGATATGCCTCAAAGCCAGAAATAATATATTTTTTCCTTGAAACAGGCAGAATCGCAAGATTATTTTTACGAAAAGGTTCTGGAAGATTTATTTTATGATCAAACTTTACCATCAGCCGTGGTTCTCTATATTCCTTGATTTGATCTGCTGAAATCAAGAATGCGCCTTCGTTGTATATGTGAGATAAAATATCGTATCGTTCAAATATTTTCTCCCACTCTACATCGTTTTTGGTTTTTTCTTCTTTATTCATAATTTCTGATAACAACCTCATCTACTTGTCCACGTTTTTCAGCATTAGAGTTAATCGTTCTTTTCGCTCTCACAACAATCATGTTATAGTTTTTATACTGTTCTTTTATAAAATCCGTTGCAGAATTTGACAGCATAAATTTTATTCCTTTACAATTTAATTCGTCACACACTTCTCGAAGCCGAATTTGTTCTTCTTTCCCAAATCCACTTTTGGTATAACCCGTAAAATTAGCTGTTGACGAAACAGGATCATATGGAGGATCCAAATAAACAAATGCCCCCTTTTTTACATTCTCAAGCGCTCTTGAATAATCCCCTGTAGTAAAAGATATATCTGCTGTATTAAAGTACAAACTAACCGCTTTAAGTGTAGGAGCATTGACAATATTGGGGTTCTTATAGTGACCGAATGGTGTATTAAATTCTCCGGCATTGTTCACTCGGAAAAGTCCATTATAACAGGTTTTGTTCAAATATATGATCCGAGCCGCTTTTTGAATTTTTGTCAATCGAGCATACTCGACCGGATTTCTGTCCCAGTCTCTAACACTATAAAAATGCTCTTCATCATTGGGATGTTTCTCTAGTTCCTCAATGAGTTCATCCACATTGTCACGAATAACTTCATACATCCGGATCAATTCACCATTTGCATCATTCACTTCTGCCACTTTCGGTTGCAAATCAAAAAGAACAGCCCCTCCACCCAAAAATGGTTCACAATATGATGAAATATTTTTTGGAAAAAGTGGCTTGAATTCTTCCAAAAGCTGTCGCTTTCCTCCCACCCATTTTACAACCGGAAGCACAAGTCGATTTTTCTTCATTGTAAATTCTCCTCTGTATACTATCTCACATTAAAGAATATCACAATGTTCCGTTCATTTCAAGCATATCCATAAAAATAGCCTTCCGTATATTTTGAATTCAAAACATACAGAAGGCTTAGACATTCTTATTTCGCCGCCTCAAATTCTGCCACGATATCTTCCGTGGGAGCCGGGGTCACGAGGCTGACCACCGCGCAGACGGCCAGCGAGACGAGGAAGGCGGGCAGAAGCTCATAGATGCCGAAGACGCCGCCCAGCGGGCTGACGAGGTACTTCCAGACGAAGACCATCAGGCCGCCGCAGAGCATACCTGCCAGCGCGCCCTGCCAGTTGCAGCGCTTCCAGAACAGGGCGCAGAGGACGACAGCGCCGAAGGAGCCGCCGAAACCGGCCCACGCAAAGCTGACGATGCCGAAGACGCTGGAATCCGGGTCGCGGGCCAGCACCACGCCCACCACGCTGACGCAGATGATGGTCAGGCGGGCTGCGAAGAGGCTCTGCTTCTCGCTCAGTTTGAGGTGGCCGAACTCCTGCAAAATGTTCTGGGACACGCTGGACGCCGCGGCCAGCATCTGGCTGTCCGCCGTGGACATCGTAGCCGCCAGGATGCCTGCAAGGATGAGTCCGGCGAGGACTGCCGCCAGCACACCGTGCTGGCTGATGAGGCTGGCGATGCGGACGATGAGGGTCTCACTGGACGAGCCGCTGAGGAATTCCAGCGCACCGACCCTGGTCATGCCGAGGCCCACCATGCCGATGACGATGGACGCCGCCATGGCGATGACCACCCAGACGGTGGCAATGCGGCGGCTGAGCACCAGCTTCTTCTCGTCCTCGATGGCCATGAAGCGGAGCAGGATGTGGGGCATACCGAAGTAGCCGAGGCCCCACGCCATGGTGGAGACGATGTCCAGCAGGCTGTAGGATGCGGCCCCGCCGGTCACAGCGTCGTGGCTGGCCGTCATGGTCAGGTAGCCGGAAAGGCTCTGGGCGTTCTCGACAACAGCGCCCCAGCCGCCGGCCACAACGATGCCGTAGCCCAGCACCGCGATGAGGGCCAGCGACATGACCACCGACTGGATGAGGTCGGTGGTGGTGACGGCGCGGAAGCCGCCGAGGATGGTATAGCCCACGATGATGAGGGCCGACACCAGCATTGCTGCCATGTAATCTACGCCGAAGAGGCTGTGGAACAGCTTGCCGCAGGCCGCAAAGCCCGAGGCCGTATATGGCACAAAGAAGACGATGATGATGACCGCGCCCAGAGCGTTCAGCAGGTTGCGCTGGTCATGGAAGCGAAGCGACAAGAACTGCGGTACCGTGATGGCGTCGAGGTTGGCCGAATAGCGGCGGAGCCGCCGGGCCACGATGAGCCAGTTGAGCCAGGTACCCAGCGCAAGGCCGATGGCCGTCCAGCCCGGCGAGGCAATGCCTGTCAGATAGGCCAGACCCGGCATACCCATCAGCAGCCAGCTGGACATATCGCTGGCCTCGGCGCTCATAGCCGTGACCAGCGGACCCATCTTCCGGCCGCCGAGGTAGAAGTCGGCGCTGTCGTTGTTGGTCTTGCTATAGGCGAAACCCACCAGCAGCATGGCCGCAAGATAGACGACGATGGTGACGATGATACAGATCTCACTCATACACGTTCCCCCTTTGGTGCTTTTTCCTCTATGATAAAAGCATGGCATGATTTTACCACAGTAAAGCATCAAAGTGCAAGACCCCTGGGCAGATTCTTACCCTATGACCGAAATTTCGTCCTTTGCAGCGTCCAAAACCGCTCAATATGCCAACAGGCCGTCCTCTGGAGGAGGACGGCCTGTTGGCTCGGATGAAGAAAATGATGAAAATAAAGAAGATGACAGATTATTTTGCGGCTTCGCCTTCGGGGAAGATGATCTTGTTCACGAAGAAGAAGATAACCATCGAGATGCCGCCGTTAAGCACCGTGGTGCCGATGTTGTAGATGAAATCAGGCACCAGCAGACCGGCCACAGCCACCCAGATGCAGTTGATGGAGTTGACGATGCAGGTGATGAGGCAGAAGGCCAGCAGATACCAGCCGATCTGCTTGGCGAGGTTGCCCTTGCTGCGGAAGACAAAGTTTCGCTGGATGGGGAAATTGATGCACTCGCCGATGACCATGGCCACCATGTAGGCGCAGAAATAGGGCAGGCCGCCGTGGGCGGCGTCGTAGCCGAGGATATTCCACTTGAAGGTCTCGCCGAACAGGGTGATGTCGATGCCCGGCCAGCCGAAGTCCACCACCGGCAGGCTTGCAAATGCCTTGGGCAGGAACTGCAGAAGCAGGTATTTGAACACGGTGATGAGGTTGGACACGATGACGAACAGTCCGCCCTCCCGCACCCATTTGGCCGCGGCCGGATGCTTTGCGGCAAAGTTATTCCAGAAATTCATGGCCTTATTCCTTTCAGCTGTTTTTGAGCCGGTTTTCCATCTGGCTGTTCAGGATGAGATTCTTGACGAACTCATAGATGACCCGGAGGATACCCACGAGCCAGAAGCCTTTCAGCTCCCAGACGAGGCCGTCCACCATGCCCATGCTCACCATGCCGTTGGTCATCTTGGCCAGCGCGCGCAGCGGCATATTATACTGGAACACGGTGTTCAGGTCAGGGGTGCCTTTTGCAAAGCTGCTGTCCAGACGGCAGTGCAGCACCTTCTGTGCCACCCAGCCCAGCGGACTGCGGCCATGGTCCATCTCGCCCAGCGTCATGTTCCGGTCGATGCGGACGACATCCTCCGGGATCGGATGGCCCAGCAGAGCCTCGAACTCGGCGTCGGTCACATAGGTGATCTGGCCGGAGACGTAGTGGAGCAGGTCGAGACCCTCGTAGGGGTCGGGAGCGTCGGTCCCCTTGACGGAGACTTCCGCCGTCAGGCGGATGTCCGCGCTGGATGCACCCACGCGGAGCTGATAGCTTCCGCCTTCGACTTCCCAGCGGTCAGTCTTGACGTTCCAGTAGCGGAACGCCTTGTCGTCCAAAGCGATGCTCACCGTCCTGCTCTCGCCGGGGGCGAGGAAGACCTTTGCAAAGCCCTTCAGCTCCTGCGCCGGGCGGAAGATTTTTGCGTCCTGCTTTGCAACGTAGAGCTGGACGATCTCGGCACCGGCACAGCTGCCGGTGTTGGTGACGGTAAGGGTCACGCCCTTCTCGTCTGCCTTCAAATCACTGTACTCGAAGGTGGTGTAGCTCAAGCCGTAGCCAAAGGGGAACGCCACCGGCACACCGGCGGTCTGATAGTACCGGTAGCCCACATACAGGCCCTCGCGGTACTCCACGTTCCGGCCCTCGCCGCCGAAGTTCGCCTTGGCGGGGGTATCGTCGTGAGCCTGCGCCCAGGTCTGGGACAGCTTGCCGCAGGGGCAGAGCTTGCCGGTGAGGATGTCTGCGGCCGCGCCGGCGCCTGCCTGTCCGCCCAGTGCGCCGTAGACCAGCGCCCTGCACTGGCCGGCCCACGGCGTCTCTATCGGCGCACCGGCGCTCAGCAGAACGACGACGTTCGGGTTGACGGCAGCCACAGCGGCCAGAAGCTGCTGCTGGTTCTCGGCCAGCTTCATGTCGGCGCGGTCGAGGCCTTCGCTCTCCCGCAGCTCATCGAGGCCGAGGCAGAGCAGAACGGTGTCAGCCTTCTTTGCGAGGGCCACAGCCTCTTTCAGCTTCTCGGCGTCAGCTGCGCCCTGACGCTCGAAACCGGAGGCATAGCCCACGAAGGTGATGCCGCTGTCGTCGGCCTTGATGCTGTCCAGCAGGGTGTCCACCTGCAGGGCATTGACGGCGCTGGAGCCTGCGCCCTGATAGCGGGGCGTCTCGGCAAAGTCGCCGATGACGGCCAGCTTCTCATTGGGCTTGAGCGGCAGGATGCCGCCCTCGTTCCTGAGCAGGACGATGCTCTCTGCGGCCGCGCGGCGGGCAAGCTTATGGTGCGCGGCCGCGTCGAAGGTGCGGGGCGCTTTTTCCACCGCAGCGTGGGTGGAGAACACCAGTTCCAGCATCTCGTCGAGGCGGGCGTCCACGTCGGCCTCGGAAATTTTGCCGTCCTGTACGGCCTTCATCAGCTCCCGGATGGAGTCGCCGCCGGGACAGGGCATTTCGAGGGTGGAGCCGTTCTTCACACCGAGGGCGTGGTCATTGGAGCCGCCCCAGTCGGTGACGACGGCCCCGTCGAAGCCCCAGTCCTTCCGCAGAATGTCCTGCAGCAGGTGGGCATTCTCGTTGGCATAGGTGCCGTTGATGAGGTTGTAGGAGGTCATGATGGTCTTGGGCTTTGCCTCTTTCACCACGATCTCGAAGCCGGTCAGATACAGCTCCCGCAGGGTGCGCTCATCGAGCACCGAGTCGCTGGCCATGCGGCGCAGCTCCTGACTGTTGACCGCAAAGTGCTTGGGGCAGGCAGAGATGCCGTTTTTCTGGATGCCGCGCACATAGGCGGCGGCCATCCTGCCCGCGAGGATGGGGTCTTCCGAGAAATACTCGAAGTCGCGGCCGCAAAGGGGGCTGCGCTGGATGTTCAGGCCAGGGCCGAGCAGGACAGCCACTTCCTGTGCAGCGGCTTCCTCGCCCAGTGCCTCGCCGACGGCTTCGCCCAGCTTCTCATCCCAGCTGCACGCAGTGGCGGAAGAGGTCGGGAAGCAGGTTGCCGGAACGCTGGGGTTGAGGCCCAGATGGTCGGCGGCACCGGCCTGCTTGCGGACACCGTTGGGGCCGTCCGAAAGGGTGATGGCCGGGATGCCCTTGCCCGGCAGAGCGCGGGTGGTAAAGACGGTCTCGCCCGAGAGCAGGGCGCATTTTTGCTCTAAGTTCAGTTTCTGGATGATGTCGGTATGCTTCATCGCATTTTCCTCATTTTATCCTGAGCAGGGCAAAGGCCCGCTGTCTGGTGCAGCGGGCCTTTGCCGTTGGTTCAGTTCAGGTGCTGCATGGAGAGAGGGTCCGGTTTAGACTTCTTCTTCCTCTTCCTTGCGCTTCTTGTAGTTCTTGATGGCGGTGTACTCCAGGCCAACGATGAGCAGCGCGGCCACGACGTCAGCACCGATCATGATGACCTTCCACTTTGCCATGCCGGGGTTCAGGTTCTCAGCCTCATAAGCGCGGCTGTTGACCACGGTGTAGAGGATGTTCTTGGCAGAGGTGCGCATTGCCTGCTTGCTGCTGTTGGTCAGAACAGTCATCTTGTTGAAGTCATTGCCGGTGGTGCAGAGCATCAGATCGCTGCCGTTGCGGACGCCCTGATCAGCGGTCATGTAGCCGTAGACACCGAAGTAGTCGGTCTCGACGAAGCCGAGGAAGCCCCACTCACCGCGCAGGACGTTCTGCAGCAGCTCAGAGCAGCCGCCAGCCCAGCGATTGCCGATGTAGTTGAAGGAAGACATGACAGCGTGGCAGTCAGCATCCTTGACAGACATCTCGAAGGGCTTGAGGTAGATCTCGCGGATAGCCTGCTCGTTGGACCAGGTAGCCAGCATAGAAGTACGGTTGCCTTCCTGATCGTTCAGGGCAAAGTGCTTCATGTAAGCGTAGACGCCGTGCTCCTGTGCGCCTGCGATGGCGTTTGCGGCCATAGCACCGGACAGGACACCATCCTCCGAGTAGTACTCGAAGTTACGGCCGGAGAATGCAGTGCGGTGGATGTTCATAGCCGGGCCATACCAGCCGGAAGTGTTCATCTCATTGGCCATCTTGCCGATGCTGTCGCCGAAGTCGTGGGCCAGATCCTTGCTCCAGGTCATACCGATGAGGGTAGCAGCCGGGAAACCGACAGAACCGACGCCGGTGAAGTTGTTGTTGATGGATGCAGGGCCGTCACAGTCGTTGGTGCGCACCTTGCCGATGCTGTCCACGGCTGCGGTCTGATAGCCGCCGAAGCCGATGGTCTGCTGCAGGTCGTCGATGCTCATCTCATCCAGCAGGTCATCCCACTTGGAATCATTGTAGTCCACGCCGCGCAGGTCGGCCAGCTTGAGGCCGTTCTTTGCGCCGGTGGTGATGTCCTCTGCGTTGGGGTCTTCGTCCTTTTCGTAGCCGGACTCGGTGTAGGTGAAGCAGTTCTCGAAGCCAGCCTTGACCTCATCGCTCATCTCATAGGCAGCGGGAGCGGCAATGGCCTCGTCGTAGTTTGCAAAGCCGTCTGCACGGGACAGATAGGTGATCTCGCCCTCGGCGAAATCGAACTGGTTGGTCGCCACGACCTCGTCGCTCTCGCGCTTGTTGGACTCGTTGTAAACGATGTCGGAAGCGACAGTGTAGGTCCTGGAATCCAGAACATTGTGGGAGTCAGAGTTGGTGCTGATGATGTAATCGCCGGCCTCCAGCACATAGCAGCCGTTGTTCTTGTAATCGTAGGAAGCCAGATCCTCGACCGGGATGGTGAAATCGATGGTCTCGCTCTCGCCGGGAGCAAGCTCACCGGTCTTGGCGAAGTCCAGCAGGTTTGCGGAAGCCTTCTCAATGCCGCCGTTGGTGTACGGAGGATCATTATAGATCTCCACGACATCCTTGCCGGCAGCAGAGCCGGTATTGGTGACGGTGACAGAGAACTTCAGGCTGCTGCCGTCGCTGGTGATGTCGCTCATCTTCTGGGTGAAGGTGGTGTAGCTCAGGCCGTAGCCAAAGGGATAGACAACTTCCTTGTCGTAGTCGATGAGGCCTTCATCGGCAGCAGTCTCATAGAACTTGTAGCCGACATAGATGCCCTCAGCGTAGTTGACGAAGGATGCAGTAGCGCCTGCGGGGTCGAAGAAGCTGGAATCGGAATCCAGCTCGGTGGCGTTGGTGTACTTGAAGTCACCGAAGTTGTTCCACCACGGAGAAGCGGTCAGGTCAGCAGCATAGGTGTCAGCGGTACGGCCGGAGGGGTTGACCTCACCGGCGACCACGCGGCCAAAGCCCTCAAAGCCGGACTGACCGGTGCCGGGGCAGAGCAGGACGCCCTTGATCTGGGGGTAGTTCTTGACCCAGTCCATCTCGAAAGCGTTTGCGCCGTTGTAAACGACGATGACGTTGTCGAAGTTGGAAGTGACGAGGTCGATGAGCTCTTCCTCGCGGTTGGACAGCTGCAGGAAGTGGTCGCCCTTATCCCAGTCATTGCCCTCGTTCAGGCTGTCATCGTAAGTGCCGTTGTAGTAGCCGGTGCCGCGCTGAGAACCGCGGTAATCTGCCACACGGCGGACCCAGCTGCCGTCCACGACAGCAGACATATCGGTGGGAAGATCTGCGCCCTCACCGCCGACGCGGGTGATGACGACCATGGCGGTGTCAGAGTATGCCTTGGCGTTTGCCATCATCTCGTCGGTGTACAGGCTGACATTCGGCTCGGGCAGGGTCCAGTCCTGCTGTGCCATGCCGACGCTGGGGCGGGTGGAGCAGTAATCGGTGTAGAACTTGCTCAGCTCGTCGTTGGTCTCGATGCCTGCATCATGCAGACCGGTGAGCAGGTCGGTGACAGGGTAAGCGTCGTTCAGAGCGCCGGAACCGGTGCCGCCGTAGCAGGGGCTGGTGGAAGCCCAGCCGAAGACGTTCAGCTTGGAGCCGGAAGCCACAGGCAGGATGTTGTCATCGTTCTGAGCCAGAACGATGCCTTCCTGGGTGATCTCATTGACCAGCTCGGTGGCCTCTGCGGAAGTCTCCTCACTGATGGAACCTTCGCCGGAGACCAGGTCCAGCATGGTGGACATGGGGCCGGTGCAGATGAGGTTGACGACAATCGCCAGCGCCAGCAGAATGGCGAGGCCGGACTGCGCACGGATCATCTTCTTTTTCGCTTTGGGCATCTTCCGCACCGCGAACATCACGAGGAGCGCGAGTACGAGGACGACGCCGAATGCAATCAGATAGTTCTGAATGTTCGAAACTACCTGCATTACATCATCCATATTGATGGACAACATAATTTTCTTCCTCCTTATTCTGAATCCATATTTTCCGGGTACAGCTCCCGGAGCGTTGCCACTATTATAAATGGATTCAAAGAAAATTCACAAACATCTTCACAATCTGTCATTTTGGAGGCATATTTTGCAGAAGTTTCAATTTGATTTCAAATTTTATTGTGCTAATCCACAATTTCGAGAGCGGTTTTATTGTGCATCATGCCAAAAGCAAAAAACTCCCCCAGCCGCTGACGCGGCAGCCCCCTCAAAGAGGTGGCCCTTGGCAAAGAGGACAATGTTTCGCTCTCTACCAAAGGCTCCCTCCCTGAGGGAGCTGTCACCGCAGGTGACTGAAGGAGTCCCTTTACTTTTCCGGGACCGGCAGCAAGATCCGCAGGGTGAACCAGCCGTCGGCCCAATGAAGGGTCATGGTGCCGTCGTGGTGCTGGGCGGCCGCACGTACGCCCTGCAGGTCGTAGCCGCCGTGGGCGTTGTGGACGGGCAGGCCGTCCGCGCCCAGCTCCACGGGCTGGGCGCAGTAGTTCTCGAAGCGGAGCATCACGCAGCCGCTCTGGTTATAGATGGCCACCCGCAGCAGACGCTTTTCGGGGTCAGGCTCGGCCAGCACGCTCTCGATGGCGTTGTCCAGCGGCGCGCCCACAAGGGTACACAGCTCCCGCGTGCTCAGAAAGCCCAGCTGGCTGCCGTCGGCCACGCTGGTCATGTTGATGCCGCGCTGCTGGCAGTCCATGCTTTTGGCGGTCAATAGGGTATCCAATACCGGGTTGCCCGTCTTGTTCTCGGCCTCATACTGCCGGAGGCCGCTCTCCATCCGGGCCAGAGCCGCGTCCTGCTTGGCCCGGTCGCGCTCGGCGCGGATGTCCGCGATTTGAATTTTCAGCTCATGATAGCGGCTGTTGATGAGCCGGATGCCCTCCTTGCTCCGCTTGTACTGCTCGTACTGGCGGTGGAGCACCTCGTCCATGGCGGCAAGCTCACTGTGGAGCGCCGCCTCCCGCAGCTGTTCGTGCTGGACCGTCAGGATGAGCACGCCGCAGATGTCCACCAGCGTGCGGATGTAGTAGACGCTCATGTCCACCTCGCGGTCGCCCAAGAACAGCAGGTTGCTCACCGCGAAGACCATCGCCGCCATGACGACGGCCACGAGGGCCGCTTTTCCGCTGATGACGATATGGCCCTTAGGACTTTTGTGCTTATGCTCCAGCACCCAGATGCAGCCGAAAACGCCGCCATAGACCGCCACCAGAAGCAGCAGTGACAGGCCGTCGGCCCCGCTGCGCTGAGGCCAGAGGAAGCAGTGCAGCTGCCACTCGGCGCTGGCCGCCAGCTCGGCCAGAACGAAGGCCCGGGCGCAGACATAGCCCGCTTCCAGCAGGGAGATGGTGCGGGTGACCCAGAGGTATAAATACTGTATCCCCACAGCTGCCGCCATGCAGGGGATCCACCACGCCAGCGGGACGCTGCCCGTGGCCTGCAAAAAAGCACTCAGGGCCAGCGCCCATGCCGCACTGGCAGCGATGGTGGCCGTTTTGCCGAAGCGGATGCCCAGCGGCAGGGCGTAGATGCCCACGGCCAGACACTCGGCCAGCGCCGTATACAGGCGCGGGATGTTGGGCAGTGCCGTCATGCACCCTCACCCCCGATGTGGTCGGCCAGCGCCGCGAGGAAAGCTTTCCGCCGGGGGCGGCTGACCTGCAATTCGTAGGGTCCCACCTGCACCATCCCCTGCTGCACGCTCTTCACCTGTGCCAGATTGACAAGGTAGCCGCTGTTGCAGCGGGCAAAGGGCCGCTCGGCCAGCTTTTCCTCAAAGGCTTTCAGGGTGCCTGCCGCCACGAAATCGCCCTCTTCGGTATAAAAATGGACGCGGTGTCCCTCGCTTTCCAGATAATAGATGAGGGACGAATCCAGCCGCCGCATCCCGCCCTCCACCGGCAGGGCCAGATAATGCCGTGCGCGGCGGCGCAGCTGTTCTTCGGCCTTGCGCAGCTGCTGCGAAAACGCAAAATAAGGCACCGGCTTGAGCACATAGTCCAGTGCGCCCACGGCGTACCCGCCGATGGCGTACTGTGCCATATTCGTGATAAAAACGATGATGACGTCTTTGTCCAGCTCCCGCACCCGCCGGGCCGTCTCCATACCGTCCAGATGCTTCATCTCCACGTCCAGAAACAGAATGTCGTACACCGGGCGGTAATCATCCAGCAGCTCCATGCCGTCGGCGAATTCCGTCACCGCGAACTCGGTGCCGTACTGCCGGGTGTGCCGCTGCACATAGCCCTGAAGCTGCGCCCGCACCTCTGCCTCGTCCTCGACCAGAGCAATGCGTATCATTGCCGCACCTCCTTTTTCCGCAATTTTTCTAGTTTTTATTGTAACACGAAATAGGTCGTGTGGCAAATGGGAGAACGAAACAGCAGCCCCGCTTCATCTGCCGCGAGGCTGCTGTTCTGTGATTGGAAAATTTCAGGCTCAGTTCGTCTTGACGGCCACAAGGATACGGATCTTCCTGCCGCCGGAGCAGCCGAAGTTGTCGTACCAGCCGATGAGCTTATAATCCTCGGTGTTGATCTTGGGCAGCGAGGTGGCGAAATACTGGCCGTTCGACCACAGATACACCTGCATATCGTCGGCGGTCTCATAGCGCTTGTCGCCGCTCATGACCGAAGCTGCGCCCAGCTTATCGATGACTACCGGCGAGAGCTGGAGCATCCGGTTGATGGCCTTGCCGTCGGCAGAACGGCCGATGGCGATGCCGCCTGCGATAATGGGGTACTTGGTGGCGGTGCTGTAGGCCACCTGCTTGCCGCCGGAGTAGCAGACGTAGGTCGCGCCCTCGCCCAGATAGTTGAGGAAGTCGCCCAGCGTACCGCCCACGCTGTCGCCGGTGCGGCGGAGCACATAGCTGAACAGCTGGTCCGTCTTGCCGGTAAGGGTGTTCCAGGTAGAGCTGACGACACTGCCGTCGATGAGGCCGTAGAGCACATCGCTGGTGCTGGGGAAAAGGATGTTCTTCACATCCTGGAAGGTCTCCTCATCGGTCTTGGCTGCCTTGGTGGTGGTCCCAGCGGGGAGGCCTGCGGCCTCTCTTGCGGCGTCCTGTGCCTTGTCGCTGATCTTTTTGTCGATCTTCTTGGCGGCTTCGTCCGTCAGGCGGCGGACAGAATCCAGCGCAGCGTACTCCCACAGGTCACCGGTCACATCGTCGAGGATGACCCGATCGATCTGGCCCGCGGAATTGGTGGTGTAGTAGCGGATGTCGCTTTCGCTCAGAGTTACCCCCGATAGGCGGCTGGGGCGAACTGCCCCAGCCACACCCTCCGACGTCGTATCAATGATCTGCACGTTGTCTGCAAACGGGGTGTCGCCCAGCGCGGTGCCGTCGGCGCTGACGGTGCCGCTGGTCGAGCGGGGCGAGATGGACTGGACGCGTTCGCCGTCACCGTCCACGCTGATCTCCACCAGCTTGCCGGCCGGGAAATTGAGCTTATTGTTCACATTGACGGTGCGGGCGGTGCCGTCGGTACACATGACCGAGACAGCCTGCTGCACCTCAGCGCTGTTCGTCTCCACAAGGGTGCGGGATGAGGACTGGACCACGCCGTAGAACACAGCGTCTGCCGCGTCGCCGGTGAGGACGGAGACAGCTGCATCGTTCATGCCCAGCAGCAGAGTGACCACCTGACCCACGCCGCCGCCGGACAGGGAGGACAGCTGATAGGCCACAGAGGGCGAAGCGGTGGTGTAGCTGACGCCGGCCACAGTCACAGAGGTCGGAGCGCTGGCCGAGGGCGAGACAGCCGTCACGCGGCCTGCGGCGCGCTTGTTGTAGAGCCAGACGGTGCGGGCGCTCTCGTTATAATAGTAGACATCATAGAGCTGTCTCTTATACACATCTGACGCTGCCGACGAATAGCCTTGTGTAG
>OWIK01000406.1_pt1 | contig 14855 bp, 9 predicted proteins | sample 1732691 | NCBI WGS metagenome assembly OWIK01 (sample SAMN05065743, study PRJEB22554) | human gut metagenome | biome: ENVO:2100002; feature: ENVO:00000062; material: ENVO:00002003 | host: Homo sapiens | place: USA | reverse complement strand
GCCCGTGGCGGGCGATGCACTCCTGACAGGTGTGGTAGGCGCGCTTTTCGTCCTCGCGGTTCTGGCGCATCCGGCGGATATCCACGCTGTCGGCCATGCGGGTGATGGGCTTCAGCGCCTTGGGTACGGCGGCATCCGCCAGCTCCAGCACGCCCTGCACCACCTCGCCGCACTCCACGCCGCGGGCAGTCTCCACGATCACATACTCCCCGGCATGGATGACAGCGTCACCGGGATCAAAATAATAGCTTTTGCCGTTTTCCTTGAAACGGACCGAAATGACTTTTTTCATAGTGTTCCTCGTTTTTGTATCGGATAAGCCCCTTGCAGGGGGCAGCTTTTTCAGTCTGCTGTTAGTATACCATAATCAAAAGCACATTTCTATGCAAAAAGAAAAGTCTTTATATCCTCTGAATTTTTCCCTCCCCTGCAATGATCCGCCCCGCTCAACCGTATGCAGTATGGAAAAGGTGTCGAAATTTTGTCCGGCGGCAGAAGGGAGGAAAGCGGACAGAATGCCGGTTTTGGGGCGGCAAAGTTGTGCGTTTCGCAGATTTTGACAGAACTTTCGCAAAAGATTCGCTGCGCCTCTATTGAAAGCGCGCGCCTTGCGTGTATAATAGGAATGTTAGGAACCCATTGCCCCCAAAGAGGGAGGAACTGTTGCGCCGGGCGGTGCGGCAGAGAAACGGTAGGATAAGATGGAAAAATTCAGTGTCAAAAAACCATTTACGGTGCTGGTTGCAGTCATCATGGTGCTGATGCTCGGCTTTGTGTCGATCACCAAGATGAAAACCAACCTGCTGCCGAATGTCAGCACACCGTATCTGATGGTGGTCACCGTGTATCCCGGTGCCAGCCCGGAGCGTGTGGAGACCGAGGTCTCGGACGTGCTGCAAAACGCGCTTACGGTGCCGGGTGTTTCAAAGATCACCGCCACCTCGGCTGAAAACTACAGCCTGCTGCTGATGCAGTTCGTGGATGACACGGATATGGACAGCGCACTGGTGCAGGTGTCCAACAAGCTGGATCAGGCCAAGAGCGACCTGCCGGAGACGGCGCTGACCCCTTCTGTGATACAGTACAGCATGAACATGAACGCCTTTATGACCGTGGCTGTCAGCCGCGAGGGCAGTTCGGTGTACGACCTTTCTGATTTTATCAAGAACACCATGACTCCCTACGTCCAGCGCAAGGGCGGCGTGTCCAGCGTATCCTCCAGCGGCCTTGTGGAGCAGCTGGTGCAGGTGCAGCTGAATCAGGAAAAGGTGGACGCCATCAACGAAAAGCTGATGGAGCTTATCGACACTCAGCTGGAAGTGGCGCACACACAGTTGGAGGAGGCCGAGGCCAAGATCAAGGCCGGCCGCGCAGAATACGATAAGCAGTTCAAAAACTTCGGCAATACCGTGTCCAACACGGTCATGGGCACCCTCAGCTCCGAGGTCGGCGAAGCCGTAGAAGTAGTGCGCAAGCAGGCGGAGGCGCTGCTGCAAAGCGTCAACAACCTGATCGCCGTGGTCAAGGAGCCTGAGGTGCAGCAGGCACTCATCGAGGTGCAGGCTGGTTTGCAGCGGGTCATGGACAAGTTCAACAACACCGGTATGCGGGATATCGACTCCCTGATCGAGATCGTGTCCGAGCTGCGGGATATCACCGATAAGCTCTCCTCTGCTTTGCAGACCCTGCAAAACCGCATCAACACCGAGACCGGTACGCAGGGCGAGGGCGCTGCGGATCTGGCAGACGAGCTGCAATTGCAGGACAGCCTGAACGTCATCTATAAGACGCTGGAGGACACCATCAAGGCCATGGACAACGTGCCCGGCATGATGAGCGAGTTCTCCAAAGCGCTGGGCAACTTTACCCAGCAGCAGATGGTCGCCTATATGCAGTTTACCGAAGCCCGCGAGCAGCTGAATGAGTACGAAAAGCAGCTCAGCGAGGCCAAGACCCAGTACGAGGCCGCCAAGGAAAAGGCGCTTGCCAGCGCCGATGTGACCAAGCAGCTGGATATCAAGACCCTTGCCACCCTCATCTACGCCCAGAACTTCTCCATGCCCGCCGGTTACGTCAAGGACGAAAGCGGCGAGTCGTGGCTGCTGAAGGTGGGCGAGGAATACGACAGCGTGGACGATATCCGCGGTGCACTGCTGCTCCATGTGGAGGGCTACGGCGACGTGCGCCTTTCCGATGTGGCAGACGTGGAGATCATCGACAACGCCGCCGACAGCTACACCCGCCTGAACGGCGAGCAGGCTTCGGTGCTGAAAATTTACAAGGACGACAGTTCCAGCGCAGGTGACGTATCTGCCAACTGTCTGGACGCTTTCAAGGAGCTGGAAGCCCAGTACGAGGGTCTGCACGTTGTGGTGCTGTCCAATCAGGGCAACTACATCAGCATCCTCATCAAGAGCATCCTCACCAGTATGCTGGTGGGTGCCGCACTGGCCATCGTCGTGCTGGCCATCTTCCTGAAGGACGTCAAGCCCACGCTGGTGGTCGGCGTCAGTATCCCCCTGTCGGTGCTGTTTGCCGTGGTGCTGATGTACTTCACGGGTCTGGACCTGAACGTCATGACGCTGGCCGGCCTGTCGCTGGGCATCGGTATGCTGGTGGATAACTCTGTTGTTGTCATCGAGAACATCTACCGTCTGCGCGGCCGCGGCGTGCCCGCCGCCCGCGCTGCGGTGCAGGGTGCGCGTCAGGTGGGTATGTCCGTTGTGGCCTCTACTCTTACCTCGGTGTGCGTGTTCCTGCCGGCAGTGTTTTCTGCCAGCCTCATCCGCAACCTGATGGGTCCCATGTCCCTGTGCATCGGCTACTGCTTGATGGCTTCCCTCATCGTGGCACTGACTGTGGTGCCTGCTGCCTCGGCTACCGTGCTGAAGAATGCCCAGCCCAAAAAGCTGGCATGGTTCGATAAAATTCAGAACGCCTACGGCCGCAGTCTGGAAAAGGCTTTGCAGAAGCGCTTTGTACCGCTGGCAGCCGCCGTGCTGCTGCTGGTGTTCTGCTGCTGGCGGGTGGTCTCCATGGGCATCGTGCTGCTGCCCACCAGCACCAGCAACGAGGCTATGATCACCCTTTCCACCACCGACACCCTCTCGAAGGAGGAGTCCTACGATGTGGCCGGTAAGGTGGTACAGGCTGTGATGGCTGTGGACGGCGTGGAGGAGGTAGGCATTACCCCCGACAACACTGTGGCGGGCATGGATGTTTCCAACCTTGGCCTGCCCTCCACCATCACTGACCTGCTGAACGCCGCCAACGGCTACGGCAAGTATAAGATCAACGTCAAGCTCAACGAGGAGCTTTCCTCTTCCAAGATCGACGCCGCCTGCAAGGCCATGGAGGACGCTGTGGCCGGGGTGGCGGACTGCACCGCCACCGTCCAGCAGTACGGCATGACGGATGACCTGACCAGTCAGCTGTCCACCGGCCTGACCATCAAGATCTACGGCACCGATGCCGAGACCCTGACCGCCCTGTCCGAGAAGGTGGTAGACATCGTGAACAACACCGATGGCTTCCAGAACGCCACCAACGGTCTGGGTGCGGGCGATTCCACCATCATCCTGCAGGTGGACCGCGATAAGGTACGCGCCAACGGCTTGACCGTTGCGCAGGTGTACCAGCAGATCGCGGCAAAGCTGACCACCACCACCACGGCACAGACCCCTGTTACCGTGGACGGTACCACCATGGATGTGCAGATCAGCAACAATCTGGACCCGCTGACCAAGGAAAACATGATGGACATGACCTTTGAGACCACCGTCATGTCCGCCGACGGCACCACCGCCACCGGAACCTGCAAGCTGTCGGATATCGCCAGCTGGACCACCGGCACCGCACCGGACTCCATCACCAGCGAGAACCGGAACCAGTTCGTCACCGTCACTGCCGAGACTGCCCCGGGCTACAACACCACGGTGCAGGCCCGTGCCGTGAAAAAGGCGCTGGATGCCTTTGCCCTCACTGATGAGATGCCGGAGGGCTGCTCCTTCTCCATGGGCGGCGAGAGCGACAGCGTCAACTATATGACCGACGAGATGATCCAGTGGATGGCACTGGCCCTGCCCTTTGTCTACCTTGTCATGGTGGCACAGTTCCAGAGCCTGCTGTCCCCCTTCATCGTGCTGTTCACCGTGCCGCTGGCCTTTACCGGCGGTCTGCTGGGTCTGCTGCTCACCGGCCAGCAGCTGACCATGATCTCCATGATGGGCTTCATCGTGCTGATGGGTACGGTCGTCAACAACGGCATCGTGTTCGTGGACTACGCCAACCAGCTGCGCATGGGCGGCATGGAGCGCCGCGCCGCACTGGTGGCTACCGGCAAGACCCGTATGCGCCCCATCCTGATGACCACCCTGACCACTGTGCTGGCCATGCTGCAAATGGTGTTCAGCAACGATATGGCAAGCCAGCTGATGAGCGGCATGGCCATCGTTATCATCTGCGGCCTGAGCTACGCCACCCTGATGACCCTGTATATCGTGCCTATCCTGTACGATATCCTGTTCAAGAAGCCGCCGCTCAACGTGGATATCGGCAGCGACGAGGACTTGGACGACATCCCGGACGATGCCGCCGAGTTCATTGCCGCCCAGTCCTCTGCGGCACAGCCTCAGCCGGAAGCATAAGGCATACAGCCCGTATCACCAAAGCGCCCCGCATTTCCACCGGAAGTGCGGGGCGCTTTTTGGTATTGTGGGCACTTTCGATGATTCCAACAAAAAATCGCCGCAAAAAAAAATTGGATGGTAATTCTAAAAGGATTCCAACACAAAACTGTAAAACTGTGATATAATCATAAATACAGACAAGATGCAAAAGGGGGCAGTCTGCCCCTTTTGCATTTCCGAAAAAAGCTTTAGGAGGCGAGGCCCAATGGCACAGATCCGTTCCAAGCCCTTCGGTGTGACCAAAGAGGGCGCTAATGTTACCGAGTATATCCTCTCGAACCCCGGCGGTATGTCCGTCAGTGTGCTGGATTACGGCTGCGTGATCAAAAATATCATCGTCCCGGCCAAGAACGGCCCGGTGGATGTGGTGCTGGGTCACGACACCATGGCAGATTACGAGAACGACTTCACCTCGTCCGGCAGCACCTGCTGCGGTGCCTTTGTGGGGCGCTACGCCAACCGCATCGAGAACGCCGTCTTTACCTTGGGCGGCAAGACCTACCAGCTGGAAAAAAACAACGGCGAAAACCACCTGCACGGCTGCTTTTCCCGGAAAATCTATGAGGTGAAGTACTTCGGCGATACCCTGCTGATGGAAGCCGTAAGCCCCGACGGCGAGGACGGCTTTCCCGGTACCCTGAAGATCGCGGTGCGCTATACCCTCACCGATGACAATACCTTCCGCATGGACTACCGTGTGTCCTCGGACGCTGACACGATCGTAAACCTGACCAACCACAGCTACTTCAATCTGGACGGCGGCGGCGACGTGCTGAACCAGAAGCTGCGCATCTACGCCTCCCGCTATCTGGAGGGCAACAATACCACCTGCCCCACCGGCAACATCCTGCCCGTGGCAAACACCCCCATGGATTTTACTGCCGGTAAGACCATCGGCAAGGAGATCGACACCGGCTTCTCCCAGACCACCATGGTGGGCGGCGGCTACGACCACTGCTATGTCATCGACCGCGCACGCGGCTCCAGCCAGAGCATCTGCGCATGGGCGACCAGTGATAAGACCGGCATCAGCATGAAGCTGTACACCACCCAGCCGGGCATCCAGCTGTACACCGGTAACTTTTTGCAGGACTGCCCCGCCCCGGGCAAGGGCGGCGAGCCCATGCGGAAGTACGGCGGCTTTGCCTTGGAGACCCAGCACTATCCGTGCAGCCCCTCTCACCCGGAGTTCCCCTCCACGGTGCTGCGGGCAGGCAAGGTGTTCCGCGCCACCACCACCCTGCGGTTCTTCACCGGCAAACAGTGCGGAAAGCTTTAAAAATGATACATTACGCAAAAACGTCTGCTTCGGCAGACGTTTTTGCGTGGTGGGAGGCTGCGACTGAGGGAGTTTCCCTCTCCATTTCTATGTTTTGCACAAACGGCGCATTCTCTCCATGTGAAAAGTGCGAAAAATCTCTGTCAATCAAAAGTGTAATGCGAAAAGATGCAACAAAAATATATCTGAATAAAGAAAGCGCCCCTTGCAGTCGGCGGCAAAAAGCGGTATGCTTTAAGCAGACCGGGCAGCGCCCGGCGCAAAGAGAAAAAGCAAGAAATACTATGTGAGAGAGGTACTCGGCTATGGCAATTTTGGTTTCCGGCGGTGCCGGCTACATCGGCAGCCACACCTGCATCGAGCTGTTGAACGCTGGCTACGATATCGTGGTGGCAGATAACTATTATAATGCTTCTCCTGTGGTTCTGGACCGGGTCAAGCAGATCACCGGCAAGGATTTCCGCTTCTACAAGGCAGACATGACCCGCCGCGAGGACGTGGAGAAGATCTTCTCCGAGTGCCCGGACATCACCGCCGTCATCCAGTTTGCAGCCTACAAGGCTGTGGGCGAGAGCGTGTCCAAGCCCATCGAGTACTACTACAATAACCTCAACTGCACGCTGGTCATTCTGGACGTGATGCGCCATCATGATTGCCATAACTTCGTGTTCAGCTCCTCCGCTACCGTCTACGGCGACCCCGCCAGTGTGCCCATCACCGAGGACTTCCCTGTGGGTGCTACCACCAACCCCTACGGCACCACCAAGGCCTTCACCGAGCGCATTCTGCAGGACGTCTGCAAGGCTGACCCCAGCCTGAATGTGGCGCTGCTGCGCTACTTCAACCCCATCGGCGCCCACAAGAGCGGCCTGATCGGCGAGGACCCCAACGGCATCCCCAACAACCTGATGCCCTACATCGCCAAGGTGGCTGTGGGCAAGCTGGAAAAGGTGCACGTCTTTGGCAACGACTACCCCACCCCGGACGGCACCGGTGTGCGTGACTACATCCACGTTGTGGATCTGGCCCGGGGCCATGTGTGCGCCATCCGCAAGCTGGAGACCGGCTGCGGCCTCTTCATCTGCAATCTGGGCACCGGCAAGGGTTACAGCGTGCTGGATGTCATCCACGCCTTCTCCAAGGCCTGCGGCAAGGAGATCCCCTACGTCATCGATCCCCGCCGCCCCGGCGATATCGCCGAGTGCTACGCCGACCCCACCAAGGCCAAGAACGAGCTGGGCTGGGTGGCTGAGTACGGCATCGAGGAGATGTGCGCCGACAGCTGGAACTGGCAGAAGAACAACCCCGATGGCTACCACACCGTGAAGTAATCATGATTTGAATCGGAGCACCGCATATTCTCGCCTGAGAGTGTGCGGTGCTTTTTTTGTGTCTATATTCTCTATTGACATCCGCTGTCAGTTAGCCTATACTACATTTGTTAACACAGACTAACACATAAGAACAGTACATATAAAAGAAGGCAACGGATATGACGTTAAAAGAGTTACAGATCGGCAAAAGCGCCATAGTGGATGCTGTGGGCGGTGCAGGCGCACTGCGGCAGCATTTTCTGGATATGGGTCTGATCCCCGGAGCAGAGGTCACGCTGGTAAAGCTGGCGCCCATGGGCGACCCTATGGAGCTGCGCATCCACGGCTATGAGCTGACCCTGCGTCTGGACGACGCGGCACAGATCACCGTGACCCCCACCGAAAAGACCCCGGCGGTGCACACCCCGGTGGATGGAAAAATGGTGGAGCACCCGGGTCTTGGCGAGGGCGGCAAGTACCACACCAAGGAGGGGGAACATCCCCTGCCGGAGGATAAGACCCTGACCTTTGCGCTGGCGGGCAACCAGAACTGCGGCAAGACCACCCTGTTCAACCAGCTCACCGGTTCCAACCAGCACGTCGGCAACTTTCCGGGTGTGACGGTGGACCGCAAGAGCGGTGCCATCAAGGGACACCCGGAGACTGAGGTCACCGACCTGCCGGGCATCTACTCCATGTCCCCCTATTCCAGCGAGGAGATCGTTACCCGGCAGTTCATCATCGGCGAAAAGCCCACCGGCATCATCAACATCGTGGACGCCACCAACATCGAGCGCAACCTCTACCTGACCATGCAGCTGATGGAGCTGGATATCCCCATGGTGCTGGCGCTGAACATGATGGACGAGATGCGCGGCAACGGCGGCACGGTGCGCATCAACAAGATGGAAGCCATGCTGGGCATCCCGGTCATCCCCATCTCCGCCGCCAAGAACGAGGGCGTGGACGAACTGGTAGACCACGCTGTCCATGTGGCAAAGTATCAGGAACGCCCCGGGCGGATGGATTTCTGCAGCGAGGATGACCACGGCGGCGCGGTGCACCGCTGCATCCACGGCATTTTGCACCTCATTGAGGATCACGCCAAGGCGGCGGGCATCCCGGTGCGTTTTGCCGCCACCAAGCTGGTGGAGGGTGACCCCCGCATTGAGGAAGCCTTGAAGCTGGACCCCAACGAGAAAGAAATGATCGAACATATCATCGTGCAGATGGAGCAGGAGCGCGGGCTGGACCGCGCCGCCGCCATTGCGGATATGCGGTTCTCCTTTATTCAGGAGCTGGTGGCGCAGACGGTGGTCAAGCCCCACGAAAGCAAGGAGCAGCTGCGCTCCAACCGCATCGACAAGTTCCTTACCGGCAAGTACACCGCCATCCCTGCGTTTATCGCCATCATGGGTCTGGTGTTCTTCCTTACCTTCAACGTCATCGGCCTGTTCTTCCAGAACCTCATGGAAATGGGCATCGACGCCCTGACCGGCGTTGTGGACACCGCCCTGACCAACTGGAACGTCAACGCGGCGGTGCACTCGCTGGTCATCGATGGCATCTTTACCGGCGTGGGCAGCGTGCTGAGCTTTCTGCCCATCATCGTGGTGCTGTTCTTCTTCCTCTCCATGCTGGAGGATACCGGCTACATGGCGCGTGTCGCCTTTGTGATGGATAAGCTGCTGCGCCGCATCGGCCTGTCCGGCCGCAGCATCGTGCCCATGCTCATCGGCTTTGGCTGCACCGTGCCCGGCGTGATGGCAAGCCGCACCCTGCCCTCGGAGCGCGACCGCAAAATGACCATCCTGCTCACCCCGTTCATGAGCTGCTCGGCAAAGCTGCCCATTTACAGCCTGTTTGCGGCGGCCTTCTTCCCCCAATATGCAGGGCTTGTGATGGTGCTGCTGTACTTCACCGGCATTCTGGTGGGCGTACTGGCGGCGCTGCTGCTCAAGAGCACCGTGTTCAAGGGCGAAGCCGTGCCCTTTGTCATGGAGCTGCCCAACTACCGCCTGCCCGGCCTGAAAAATGTGGCGCAGCTGCTGTGGGAAAAGGCGCGGGACTTCTTGCAGAAGGCCTTTACGGTCATCTTTGCCGCCACCATCGTCATCTGGTTCCTGCAGAACTTTGACCTGCAGCTGCGGCTGACCGCTGACCCGCAGGCCAGCATTCTGGCGCGCATCGCAGGCGATATCGCCCCGCTGTTTGCCCCGCTGGGCTTTGCGGACTGGCGCATCTCCACCGCTCTTATCTCCGGCTTTATGGCCAAGGAGAGCGTGGTGTCCTCCCTGCTCATCCTCTTCGGCTCTACCGCTGCCCTGACCGCAGCCCTCACCCCGGCACAGGCCGCACCGCTGCTGGTGTTCTGCCTGCTGTACACCCCCTGCATCGCGGCGGTGGCCTCGGTCAAGCGGGAGCTTGGCGGCAAGTGGGCAACCATCATGGTGGTCAACCAGTGCGCCGTGGCATGGTTGTGCGCCCTGCTGGTGCGTCTGGTCGCCGTGGTGGTGTTCTGAACGCAATCATCATATTGAAAAAGAGAACCGGCGCGTCCGCAGGACGTGCTGGTTCTCTTTTTCTCTTGACATCTCTCCTTATCTGCACTATAATACTTCAAAAATGAACTATCCATAAAAAGACAAAAAGGAGCGCCGCATGAACCCTACCATAGAGATCAGCTTCAAGACCGCGCAGGCGTACAGCGCCATGTGCAAGCCGCTGTGTCAGGAACTCAAGCTGCCCCAGACCGCCTTTGATATCCTGATGTTTCTGGCCAACAACCCGGACTGCACCACAGCCCGGGATATCGTGGAGATCCGCAAGATCAAAGCGAACCTTGTGTCGGTGAACGTGGATCGTCTGGTGCAGGAGGGGTATCTGGAGCGCCGCGCCGTGGCGGGCGACCGCCGCAAGACCCAGCTGCTGTGCACCGAAAAGGCGCAGCCGGTCATCGCACGGGGGCGCGAGGTGCAGGAACGCTTTTTTGCCCGTCTGCTGCAAAACACCGATGCCGCCACCCGGGAGGCGTTTTTCCGCACCATGGAGATCATCGGGAAAAATCTGGACGAGATCTTAAAGGAGAATGGATAAAATGCACTTGCTGTTTACGGTGCTTGTCACCTTTTTTGCCGGCATGGGTGCCGGCCTTGGCACCGGCTTTGCCGGTATGAGCGCGGCGGCGGTCATCAGCCCCATGCTCATCACCTTCCTGCACATGGACCCCTACATGGCGGTGGGCATTGCCCTTTCCTCGGATGTGCTGGCCAGTGCGGTGTCCGCCTATACCTACCATAAAAACAAGAATCTGGATATCAAAAACGGCCTGATCATGATGGCAAGCGTGCTTGCCTTTACGGTGGTGGGCAGCTGGGTGGCCAGCAAGATGCCCTCCGCCACCATGGGCGGCTTCTCGGTGTTCATGACCTTTTTGCTGGGCATCAAGTTCATCCTGCGTCCGGTGATGACCACCAAGGAAGCCATGCAGGGGGTCAGCGCGCAAAAGCGTGCGGTGCAGTCGGTGGTGTGCGGCGTGCTCATCGGCTTCATCTGCGGCTTTATCGGCGCGGGCGGCGGCATGATGATGCTGCTCATCCTCACCAGCGTGCTGGGGTACGAACTGAAAACTGCCGTGGGCACCAGCGTGTTCATCATGACCTTTACCGCCCTGACCGGTGCGGTGTCCCACTTTATGATCGGCGGCACGCCTGATTGGCTGGTATGGGGCTTGTGCGTGGTGTTCACCCTGCTGTGGGCGCGCATTGCCGCCGTGTTTGCCAACAAGGCCACTCCCAAGACCCTGAACCGCGCCACCGGCGTCGTGCTGGTGGTGCTGGGCGTGGTCATCATGGGCTTCAACCTTCTGACCTGAAAAACGATTTAAATGCGCGCCGCGCTGCTCTGCGCATAATCAGCGGAAGTATTATTCTTAAATAGATCAATGCCGGGCGGTCTGCGGACCGCCCGGCATTGCATTTTCACGGGAAAGGTCGTAAAGGAGAACTGCATCTCCCTCTGTGAAAAAGGGACACCGGAGCGTCCACAGATGCTCCGGTGTCCCGAAATTTAAAAGATTTTTCCGCTATTGATGCGCAGCAACGACGACGACCGCCGCCAGTGGCGGAAACAGGGAGGAGTTGTTGGGGCAGCGGCCAGCAAGACGCACGTGCCGCCCAAGGCACGATGCGGATGCTGGGTGCCGCAACCCGTAAGAAGCGGCGCGCATTCCAAACCGTCAGCGCTTACTTGCTCTCTACCTTTTCCTCGATGGTGGAGTGGTCGATGACCCAATCGGCAGCCTTGCGGATGCCCTCGTTGCGGCGCAGGGCAGCAACGTCGGTGCCTGCCTTGATCTCTTCCACCGTCTTTTTAGTCTTTTCAGCGCGCTCAGCCAGCTGCTTGTCGATCTCCTCATCGGTGGGCAGCAGGTTCTCCTGCTGTGCGATCTGCAGCAGTGCCATGCGGGCGCGGGTGTTCTTCTCTGCGGCGGCACGCACCTTGGCAGTAAAGCTCTCGCGGGTCTCGTGGATCTGGCTCAGATAGGTGGTCAGGCTCATGCGCTGCATCTGCAGCTGCTGCTGGATGACCTGCATCTGCTGCTGGTAGGCGTTTTCCACCAGAATGCTGGGGATCTCGCCCTCTGCGGCATCGGCCAGCTGACCAAGGATCTGATCCTTGGCGTGGTTCAGCGCACCGCCGTGGCGGCCGTCGAACAGCTGCTGCTTCACAAAGGCACGGTACTCTTCCATGGTCTCCTTGCCCATCTTCTTGGCAAAGTCGCTGTTCAGGGCGGGCAGCTGACGCACGCACACGTCATGCAGCTTGATCTTGAACACGACAGGCTTGCCAGCCAGCTCCTTGTTGGGGTAGTTCTTGGGGAAGGTGACGTTGATCTCGAACTCGTCCCCTGCCTTGTGACCCAGAATGCCGTCCTCGAAACCGGGGATCATGCGGCCGCTGCCCAGCTGCACCGACTGGTCCTTTGCCGTGCCGCCCTTAAAGGCCACACCGTCCAGAAGACCCTCAAAGTCCATGTGCACCACATTGCCCTTTACAGCGGGGCCCTTGTGGGGCACCAGCTCTGCGGCATAGTTGCGGCGGCGCTCCAGCACCGTGTCGATCTCCTTGTCGGTCACCTCCGGGGTGACGCACTGGGTGGTAAAGCCGGTGGTCTTGGTCAGCTTCAGCTCGGGCTGCAGCGCCACGGTGGCGGTAGCCACAAAGCCCTCGTCCTTTTTCACGCTTACCAGATCGTAGCTGGGATCATCTACCGGTGCAAAGCCGTGTTCCTTTAAAGCAGCCTCGTACAAAGCAGGCACATCCTGATCCATCAGGTCGTTGATGGCATCGTACCAGAAGGTGTGCTCGCCGCGGTCAGCCTCGATCTGTGCGCGGTCGGCCTCGCCCTTCTGGAAGCCCTTGATGGTATAAGTGGCGCGGGTGCGCTCATAGACCGCATTGGAGGCGGCCTCCAGTTCCTCAGCCGTAGCGCTGAAGGTCATTTTGCAGACACTCTTTTCAGGAGTTTCCACGCTTACCAGTTTCATAGGATCTACCCTCCGTGTTGTTCCCTTGGCGGCAGGGCGGCGCTGCCAAGGCAGCAGCCGGAACGCCATTTTGGGGACATTTTCAAACATTAATAAAGTTATTATAGCACAAGTGCAGCAAAAGCGGTATAATAAACTTGATAAAAATGTGCCGTTTTGGCAATTTTAGTCCATTCAAGCAGGAAAAAAGCGCGTTTTGCGGCAGCAGCTGCCGCGCAAAAGTGGGAAAACCCTCAGGAAAGGAAGGCTGTCCCCTATGCGATTATTTGATGTTTTGGGCCCGGTGATGATCGGACCCTCCTCCAGCCACACCGCCGGTGCGGCAAAGATCGGCTATACCGCACAAAAGCTTCTGGGCGAGGTTCCGGCGCAGGCAGACATTGGCCTGTACGGCAGCTTTGCCACCACCGGCAAAGGCCACGGCACCGACCGTGCACTGGTGGCGGGGCTGCTGGGCCTGCGCCCGGACGACCCCCGCCTGCCGGACAGCTTTGCACTGGCCGCGCAGCGGGGGATGCAGTTCAGCATCCACCCGGTAGAGCTGCGCTCTGCCCACCCCAACACCGCCGTGCTCACCCTGACCAGCCGCACCGGGCGGCAGCTTTCGCTCAAGGCGGCGTCGGTGGGCGGCGGACGCATCCGCGTCACGGAAATTGACGGCGTCCCGGCGGATTTTGGTGGGGACAGCAACACCCTCATCATCCACAACGAGGACACCCCCGGCTGCATTGCCGAGGTGACCATGGCGCTGGCGCTGCGGCGCATCAATATCGCGTCCATGCAGGTGTTCCGCGCCGCTGCGGGCGGCTATGCGGTGATGGTGCTGGAGTGCGACTCCCACATCCCCCACGCGCTGGAGCGGCAGCTGGCGGTGATGCCGGGTCTGCTGAAGGTGACCTGCCTGAACGTGGACGAGCCGGAAGAAACGGAGGAATGAGCCATGGCATTTTTGTCCTGTGAAGAGATGCTGGCCGCCGCCCGCAGCCAGAAGATCACGCTGGCAGAAGCGGTGCTGCGCAGCGATTTGGAGGAGAGCCGCCTGACCGAGGCGCACAGCCGCGCCGCCATGCGGCATTTGTGGCAGGTGATGCAGGCCACTAGTCAGGAATACGACCCCGCGCAGCGCAGCCGCAGCGGCCTTTCCGGCGGCGATGCCGCCAAGGTGGAGCAGGCGTGGCAGCAGGGGCGCTTGCTGGGCGATGACTATCTGGCCGCCGTCACGGCAGAAGCTCTGAAAACCGCCGAGTGCAACGCCTGCATGAAGCGCATCGTGGCCGCGCCCACGGCGGGAAGCTGCGGCGTGCTGCCTGCGGTCCTGCTGCCGCTGCGGCGGCGCAGGCTGGCCGACGAGGCCGCCGTGCACCGCGCCCTGTATATCGCTGCCGGGTTCGGGCAGGTCGTTGCCGCGCGTGCCACGCTGGCCGGGGCCGAGGGCGGCTGTCAGGCCGAGGTCGGCGCGGCCAGCGGCATGGCCGCCGCGGCGCTGGTGGACATCAAGGGCGGCACGGCAGAGCAGTGCGCCGAGGCGTTCGCCATGGCGCTGACCAACCTTGAGGGCCTTGTCTGCGACCCCGTGGCAGGTCTTGTGGAGATCCCTTGCATCAAGCGCAACGTCATCGGTGCCATGAACGCGGTCTCCGCCGCCGACATGGCGCTGGCCGGGGTCGTGGGGCACATCCCCGCGGACGAGGTCATTGACGCGATGGCCGAGGTCGGCAACGCGATGAGCAAGGACCTGCGCGAGACAGGCATCGGCGGTCTGGCTGGCACCCCCACGGGCCGCGCCATCTGCGAGATCGTGACGATGGACAACGGGGAAGAGGAAGATTGATATTTTACGGCGGTAAACCGGCGGGCGCACAGCACCGCAACCACTGCCCCAACTGCCTGATCAGCCTGCATCTGGACAACGAACCCGGGGACCGCGCCGCGGACTGCGGCGGGCAGATGGAGCCCGTGGCCGTCTGGGTGCGCAAGGGCGGCGAGTGGGCCATCATCCACCGCTGCAAACGCTGCGGAAAGCTCA
>OWIK01000392.1_pt1 | contig 15220 bp, 6 predicted proteins | sample 1732691 | NCBI WGS metagenome assembly OWIK01 (sample SAMN05065743, study PRJEB22554) | human gut metagenome | biome: ENVO:2100002; feature: ENVO:00000062; material: ENVO:00002003 | host: Homo sapiens | place: USA | reverse complement strand
TACACAAGGCTATTCGTCGGCAGCGTCAGATGTGTATAAGAGACAGGTATACCATATTATATCACGCGGGAGTACATTTTGCCTAGTTAATTTGTTAAAATATGGTTTTATTTGTCTATAATGACGATTTTTGTGCTGTTTAAGCTGCAAATCTACATTCCAAGACGTATTTTGTCTGTAATCAGGGCAATAAACTCCGAATTGGTAGGCTTGCCCTTACCATAGTTTACAGTGTATCCAAACATGGCGTCTATCGTATCCATCCTGCCTCTGCTCCATGCCACCTCGATAGCATGCCTTATGGCTCTCTCCACCCTGCTTGAGGTAGTCTTGTACTTCTTTGCAATAGTGGGATACAAAAGCTTTGTGATAGAGCTAAGCATTTCCATATCCTCAACGCACATCACTATCGCAGTCCTAAGATACTGATATCCCTTTATATGAGCCGGAACACCTATCTCATGAATGATATCCGTCACCTGTGTCTCAAGGGATTTTTTCTCCATATATGTATCATCAAGTGGCTCAGTGTCACCGGATGCTCTCTTTACATACACAAGTACCACATCAGAACCGGCATTACCGTTTATCATGTTGTATGCTTCATCACTACTTCTTGCTGTTCCTAAAAACTCCATGCCCTTTAATAAACTCTGCATGTTTTTCTTTTCGTCTGCTACTGCGACATTTAAAGTGCTCATCAAACTCTCCTATGCCGCCAATTACTGTCATGTCAAAACAAATTGTATGCTTTTATGATAACACATTTTGTCGAATTTTGTCGAGAGCGTATTTTTTTTTAATTTTATGTAACCATTCAGCCCACGCATATTCGCAAAACTGCACGATACCCGTGCTTTCTCTATTCTTCAAACTGAGAGTTATACAGCTCTGCGTAAAATCCGTTCTTTGCAAGAAGCTCATCGTGTGTACCCTGCTCGATAATGTCTCCGTCCTTCATGACAAGAATCATATCGGCATTCTTGATAGTAGACAGCCTGTGGGCGATGACAAAGCTTGTTCTGCCCTTCATCAGATTGTCGAGTGCCTTCTGGATACGGATTTCTGTACGTGTATCGACAGAGGATGTGGCCTCATCAAGGATAAGGATTGGATTGTCTGCAAGAATGGCTCTTGCTATTGTCAAAAGCTGCTTTTGTCCCTGTGACACATTGGATGCATCCTCGTTGAGCTCCATATCGTAGCCACCCGGCAATGTCTGGATAAAGTGATGCGCATGTGCTGCCTTTGCTGCCGCGATGACCTCCTCATCTGTGGCATCCAGACGGCCGTAGCGGATATTTTCCATAATGGTGCCCTTAAAGAGCCATGTGTCCTGCAATACCATGCCGAATGCATCTCGCAGATCGGCTCTGTTGTAATCCCTGATATCATGTCCGTCTACAAGAATGGCACCTGAGCTTACATCATAAAATCTCATAAGAAGCTTGACCATGGTAGTCTTTCCCGCTCCTGTCGGTCCAACGATAGCAACCTGCTGTCCCGGCTTTACCTTTGCAGAAAAATCATTGATGATGATCTGGTCAGGATTATAACCAAAGTGTACATGCGAAAACTCTACACTTCCCTCGATATGGTCTGGCTTTACAGGATTTTCCACTGTTATATCCTCTTCCTCCTCATCGAGGAACTCAAATACACGCTCAGATGCAGCCGCCATCGACTGAAGCTGGTTTGCCACCTGCGCTATCTGCTGGATTGGCTGTGTGAAATTCTTCACATACTGTATAAATGCCTGGATATCACCGATTGTGATGACATTCTTTATGGCAAGTATACCACCTGAGATGGCTACTCCCGCATATCCTAAGTTTCCTACAAACTGCATGATAGGCATCATAAGTCCTGAAAGGAACTGTGATTTCCATGCGGATTTGTAGAGCACATTGTTGGCCTCCTTAAAGGTCTTTACAGTCTCTGCCTCTTTATTATATGCCTTTATGACGAGGTGGCCTCCGTACACCTCCTCGACCTGTCCGTTTATGTGTCCCAGATACTCCTGCTGCTGTCTGAAGTATTTCTGTGAATGCTTTATGACAAACGAAATAAGTATCATCGAAACAGGCAGGATAACGAGTGAAATCAGCGTCATGAGCGGTGAAATAGACAGCATCATGACCAGTGTACCGACCAAAGTGGCAACAGATGTAATAATCTGTGTGATACTCTGGTTCAAGCTCTGTCCGAGTGTGTCCACATCGTTTGTGATACGCGAAAGTACCTCACCGTATGTCCTTGATTCGAAATACTTCATCGGCATACGGTTGATTTTGCTCGTGATGTCCTTACGCATCCTGTAGCAGGTCTTCTGCGTGATGCCTGTCATGATAAGCCCCTGGACAAACATAAAGATGGCACTCACCACATATAAAGCCAGCGTAAACAAAAGAACCTTTGCAATATAATCAAAATCTATGCCGCCTGTTCCTGCAATCTTGTTCATAAGTCCATCGGCAAGCGCAGTGGTGGCTTTACCCATGACCTTCGGTCCTGCAACGGAGAAGACAGTCGAAACTGCTGCAAATATCATAACTGCAATGATGGCAGCCCAGTATCTGCCGAGATACTTTATGAGTTTCTTTGTAGAGCCCTTGAAATCCCTGGCCTTTTCTGTGACCATTCCGGGGCCACGTCCCATTGGCCCTCTTGGCCTCTTAGGAGGCATCTTAAACTGTTCGTTATTATTCTCACTCATCTTACATGCCCTCCTTTTTGTTATCATCAATTCCAAGTTCCTTGGCTGAAAGCTGTGACTGTGCAATCTGCATATATACATCGCAATTTTTAAGAAGCTCCTCGTGGGTGCCTTTTCCTACGATTTTACCGTCATCGAGCACGAGAATCTGGTCAGCATGAATAATCGTGCTGATACGCTGTGCCACGATAATGACGGAAGCATTCTCTGTAACCTCTGCTAAAGCTGCACGCAGACGCGCATCAGTCTTCATATCGAGTGCTGAAAAGCTGTCATCAAACACATAGATATGAGGGTCCTTTGCGATAGCTCTTGCTATGGCAAGCCTCTGCTTCTGACCTCCTGACACGTTGGAGCCGCCCTGTGCGATTGAGCTTTCATACCTGTCATTCTTTGTCTCGATAAACTCAGAAGCCTGTGCGATATCCGCAGCCTTTTTTATCTGCTCATCACTCGCGTCTGCTTTACCAAAGCGCAGGTTTGAGGCGATGGTTCCCGAGAAAAGAATACCCTTCTGCGGAACAAAGCCTATTGACTCGCGAAGCTCGCTTAGTGTGTAGTCTCTGATATCGTGTCCATCAAGCTCTATTGAGCCTCCAGTCACGTCATAGAAACGCGGAATCAGGTTTACAAGTGTAGACTTTCCACAGCCGGTACTTCCGATGATAGCTGTGGTTTTGCCCGGCTCCGCCACAAAATCAATGTCTGAAAGCACATCCTCCTTTGCTCCCGGATATCTGAAATCCACATGGTTGAAACGGATAACACCTCTGTGATCAGCCTCAGTAACAGGCTCTTTTGGATCATTTACAGTGCTGTTTGTCTTTATAACCTCATCGATACGCTCTGCCGCAACACCAGCTCTCGGAAGCATGATGGACATGGCTGAAAGCATGAGGAATGACATAACAATCATCATGGCATATGTAATAAACGCAGTCATGGTACCTACCTGCATGGAGCCATTGTCTATTCTGCCTGCTGCAACCCACACGATACCAAGTGTGATGCAGTACATGATCATGGACATACCCGGCATCATAAAGGTCATGACACGGTTTGTAAACAGCTGTGTGCGTGTAAGCTCACGGTTAGCCTCATCAAACCTCTTTTCCTCCTCCTTCTCACGGCCGAAAGCCCTGATAACGGAAAGACCTGTAAGAATCTCACGAGAAACAAGGTTTACCTTGTCTACAAGACTCTGCATAATCTTGAACTTTGGCATCGCAATGCCAACCAGTGTGAAAATAAAAACCATGATGGCAGCAACCGCAATGGCAATCACCCACTCCATGCCGGATTTGGTCTGTGCCACCTTGATGATACCACCGATACCAACGATTGGCGCGTAAAGCACCATACGAAGCATCATAGTAGTAACCATCTGAATCTGCTGTATATCATTCGTGCTTCTAGTAATCAGTGATGCCGTAGAGAATTTGTTAATCTCGGCATTTGAAAAACCTACAACCTTTGAAAAGGTCTTCTCCCTCAAATCCCTGCCGACAGCGGCACCGACCTTTGAAGCCGCAAAACCTACAACACATGCTGCTATAAGCATAATAGCTGCAAAGGCTGCCATCTTGGCGCCTGCCTTCCACAGATAAGCAACCTGATTGGCATCCACGTCGATTCCTGCATTCTCATCACACTTTGTCGCAAAAGTTACACCCATGGACTTTAAAGTAGCTGAACCCACCGCATCGATTTTTTCCTGCACCTTGCTTCTTATCTGCTTTATCATGTTATCATCGAGCGCTACTCCCTGCGGGATAGCCGATGCATCCACATCCATCTGCTCACCCGACTGAAAAGCCTGATATGCCATGACAAGAGGAACCAAAAGCTCCTCATCCAGCTTATCAAGTGTGTCCGAATCAGCTGTCAGCTTGTATTTTGCCACACCGTCATCAGATTTTGAAGCATCCTCTGCCTCATAACAGTCCGTAAATTTTTCTTTCTCGTCAGACAGCATAAATGTCTGTGCCATCTGATAATCCTCCGATGTAATCTCCTTTGGCAGGACATGCTCAATGCCATGATCCTGGATACCCACATCAATGATGTCAGATGTGTACGCAGGCAAAGCCAGATCACAATAAGCCTGAGCAATGAGAAAAACAAAAATTAATATGATCCATCGCCAGTATGGAATCAGATTCTTGAAAATTTTACTCATAAATTTTTCCTTTCTTTCCGGTTAATTTATCCCCCATCCACGAATGCAAAAAATATCCGCAATCGTGCGCATACTATTTATTTTATCAATTAGCGTGGATAATTCAATAAAGAAAGTATAAAGAAACAGTAAAAAAACAGAGACTATATAAATGGTTTATATAAGTCTCTGTTTGATAAATTGTGCTTAATCGAAAAGTATGTGATAGCTAGGAGCCTTTGAAAACTAATCCAAATCTGCAAGACCTACACGCTGTATCTGGAAGGTCTTGTATGCCTTTGCTGTTGTAGTTTCTTTATCACCACCGCTCACCTGTGACTGGTAAATCTTACTATATCCTACGGCATAAATCTTTATAGAATTAGCTCCCTCCGGTAAAACACTCAATGGTACCTTTACCTTATATGTCTTGTTATTTTCAAAGAAGTCCCTTGGATCCTTATTTAATTGACTGTTTTCTTTACTGTTATTTATCTGTTCATTTTCTGTTCCATCATTATTCAGTGTATAGATATCCCAGTCCACCTTCTTTAAGTAAATCTTATCATTTCCGGTGCCAATCGTTTCATCATTTGGATTTTTTTGCGGATCCTCGATATAAAAATCCAAATAAACAACAGTTTTTTCATCAATCTGATTTCGCACAAGGTTTGAATCCTTTACCGTAAAATAAACATCCTGCGTACTGTCTGCACCATCTAGTCTGGCATCCGCTTTATTAGCTGCTTCTTCTTCAATGGCATCATCAATAGTTGCATATAATGTAGTTATGTCATTTGAATCAGTATCTGCATTCTCCTTAAGATAAATTGACGGCTCATGAACTGATGCACTATATGCAGCAATCATAGTGTTTATATAAAGTTTCAATTCATCCTCATTATTTGAGAAATCGGAATGTCCTACACCTGAGTATGTTACATTTCCAATTGTGTAAATATAATAATTATTTCTTACATCCTTTGGAGACTGGTCATAAACTCCATGGCCTGACAAGGTATACCATACAACAATATCACTCTCACCATCACCATCAGCATCCTGATTCATATCCAGCTGGTAGTACTGCTTATGAGTGGTAGCTATATTTATTTCGTCATCAATCTTAAAAGGATATGTGGTAATCTGTCCTGAATTAACCTTGACTGCCTTATTAGTCTTAGCTTCAACATCATTACCATCTAGCCCTGAATACAGCCTGTACTCGCCATGATCGTTACCATTATCTTTCCACTGATACTGATTTAAATCTGCATAAGTAAATCCCTGATTCTGTCTGACGATAACTGTTCTATTTGATTTTGGCTCATATGCAATATCAGTGTTATTCTTTTCGGCGGTCTCTTTAGCTTTTTCAAAATCCGCATCAGTACCCTCCTGTAATCTATTGCCCTTCTTTAAATACGCATTTGACAAGATTCCATACCTATCCAGTCCGACAGTATCACGAATTATAGAGTTAAACTTATATCCCCAGACATTATTATATTGATTATCATTTTTATTATTACAAAATGACGTTGTATCATGAGCAAACAATACCGGTTTTCCTGACTGGATATATGCTTTTATTTGATCGAGATGTCCATTTGTATTATCAATATCATAACAATCACCAAATCCAATCACAAGCATATCGTATGTCTGCAGCTTATCACATACCTCATCCATTTTAGGTACGTTGTCATAATAAACTGTTTCTATATCCAGGTCAAAATCCTTCACTTTATTAAGCAATTTATGAAACTTTGTATTGCTATCTTTCTTCTGCGCCTGCATATCAAAATTTCCCCTAAAGCCCTCATTATGCTTCAAGGTTGAATTAATCTGAAGAATCTTGACTTTTGTAGGACTGCCTTTTGAATTTTTGGCATACACATATCCGGATTTCTGATCATATCTGTAGCTATTTGTAGCCTGACTTACACGAAGCTGCCAAGGCATAACTCCTACATAGCCATTCGGCAAATCATAGACCAGTTTATAATTATAATTGCCTGCATTCAGACTATACATATATTTACCATTATCACCCATTACCGGATTCACAATAGTGCCATCACAATATATTTTTATCTTATTTGCATCTATTCCTTCATTGGTTGTCGAAAACTTACCATCGGAATTCGAATCCAAGAACAGCTGTGCATTAAAACTCGCTTTGGAATCCGCACCGCCTGCATTGTTTATTGAAAATTCCAATGTGATCTGATTATTACTAATCTCAACATAATCTGTATCTTTTACTTTTTCCTGCTCCTTGAGTAATATTTCAGGTTTTTCAGTAGTCAGGTATGTAACAAGCACCGCTGTCTCATTTGACTTATTTTTTAAGTCTCCCTTGTTGTCCACTTTAAGAACATTATCTTTATCTTTTACATCACATAATAAGGTAAAAACATTTGAACAGTTATCAATGTAATCCTCATTAATTCCACTTTTATACTTGCTATCATTGCTGAAAAAGCCATCTGAAAAGACGACAGGAAAGCCCGCCTTTATATAATCCTCCAATTCTGAAACCTTCTGCTTAGTAATATCATTGCCTGAACCTCTGTATGTGTTTGGAGCAGTTAAATAATCAGCATTATTTCCATTTCCTCTTAATGTAAGCTGAGTATTAAGCGCCTCTCCATCATTTATATAATCAGTATCCAGCAATCCCGCATGACCATTCTTGAGCATATCATATCCCCAATAATTTACCACATCTTTCGGATTTATAACAACAATGTCACCAACATTTGAGTATTTAAGCCCATCCATTTTCCAATCATTATATACTGTATGACCATCTCTATAATTCAGATTATCGGCTACAAGTCCCATATATATCATATCATAATTATTGAGATCCTCTATTCTTCCAATAAATTCTGCACTCGTAACCCTTGTTATTGTAACCTTTTTTTTCTCCGGGCATCTTGATCCAAGCCAATTTTTTAGCTTATCATAATTTAAAGCGTCAGACTCATTTTTTACAGTTCCAGGCTCTATATCCAGTATGTTCAGACTATCTGTCGGATTTATAATGTCTCTTTTATCGGCATACGATATGATATAGCTTAAAACTATCGCCTTTGAAATCGTCTTGTCATAGTATGCATACTCGTCCTTTCCAAGAGTATCATTTTCTTTTTTCCTGCTTGTATTCTCTGAGTTGATATACTCTGCTATCTCGTCAAAATTCTCATTTTTAGCTGCTTCGACAAATTGAGTTTCATCTTCATTTGCAATAAATGCAGAAGCAAAATCATCTCTTAAAACAAATGGCAAATCCGTACTAGGATTATAGTTTCGTGGAATGACATATTCGTTGCCAATTACAAAACCTTTTGTATGGGTTTTACTGTCAACTTTATAATACTTTATGTCATTATTCCAATTAATAAAATTATCAGCTGAGTCCTTAGTAAAATTCAGCGAGCTGAAATTGTTACAGCTCAAAAGACCTGCAAGCTTTTTAATATTACTTGAGTAGTCTGCACTTGAAGCAGGCCACACAATACCATTATCCACTATAACAGGCATCATTATACCACTCTGGTGCACACGCTGGACTATCTGCTTTACCTTGTCCCATGAAATGTCATTATCAGGTTTATATGTTGCAGCATCGTTTACTAAATCATTTGAAAGGACGGACTTTGAGCCGGAAAGATAGAGTAAATCAATTGTTGATACATCTATCTGCTCAAGCTCCTTGGGTGTGACTGTTTTTACCTTGAAGGTCATATTGGCAGTCTTATCATCATCGCCTGTCTTGCCCTCCTGATTGAACACACCTGTTCTGAACCAGTTATTGTTCTTGAAACCACCCTTATAATATATGTGTGTGGTATTTACAGGATAATCAAGCGAGCCGTTTTTATCAGCCACCATGATATAATCACCATTTCCCTCACCCACATAGGTGTATGTCTGGCTGTCCTTAACTATATCAAAATATCCGTCTGTATCAGTGAGGATTACCCTGCCTGTGTTACCATCATTATTCTCTGTAGCAGAATCAGCTATTGAAGCATCATCTGAAATATCATCTGCGCCGGTCTTACCTGCCGGCTGATTGTCCGGTGTGCCATCATCTATCTTCTCGTATGGATTCTGTGAGTCAAGCACTGCTCCATACTCGCCGGTCTCATCGTAATTAAACTCAATAGGTACCTTAGTGTCCACCTCGTAGTAGGTCTCGTCATCAATGATTTTATCTGCAGGCACATACTCCATCTCAACCGTACAGTATGTATACTTCTCATAATCCGGCTTACTGCCATCAGGCAGACTTGCCATCTGGTCAGCTCTTGCAACAAATTCATATGGTGATGTGATATCTGAATTGTCTTTTCTGTAAATATATGCCTTTGGGTCATATTTTGCTATGTTTTGCATGCCCTCAGCAGAACCAATGGCATATGCGCTCTTTATAGAATAAACCACATGCTTGTCTGATGTGTCATCTGCTGTGCCTGTATCTGTCGTATTGTCTGTGCTGCTATCGATATTACCATCTGTACCGCTGTCTGTATTTCCATCAGCTTTCTGTGAATTATCAGTCTCTACCAGATACTTGGTATTTGTCATGCCATCCGGCAATTCGACTGCAGTAAATGCAACACTGTAGTAGCCTCTTTTTCCGGGTGCCTTAATTTGATTGCCATTTTCAGTCTCTGTATTAGAGCCATCTGCGGTACTTCCTGTACTGCCTGTATTACCGGTACTACCTGTATCCACAGATTCAGAGCCATCTTCTGTCTCATCCTCGCCCTGCATGAAAACATAATGGTCAACATTCTGTCTGTAATGACCTGTAGGCAGTCCATCTTCATTTACAGCAAGCTGGTAATCAGTGTTGAACTTGTAGTCACCCTTCTCCTGCTTTGTCATCTTGTAGCCTTCGGTGCCCTGATTTATTTTATCCATATCCACAAGGGCAAGCTCACTCCAGTCATTGCCCTGATTGACATAACTTTCCTCATACGGCTCATAGTAAAGGGGCTTTGTGTTGTCCTTTTCCTCTGTAGTAATAGGCGCAAGCTTTTCTTTCAGGCTTTTCATATAAGCAGCCCTATTCGTTGCACCTTTTCCCTCTGTGTCAGACATCTTTGACAGTGTACCAAACCAATTGTCAGGCTCCTGACCATCAATCAGATAGCCAATGGATGCCATTTTCTTGTCAGGCACCACCTCCACTATATTGAAGGGCTTGTCCTTGCCATGTGAGCTGACTATATCAGATATTCCATTGAACGCTACATTTGCATCGACCTTTGTTAGGCTGTCATTCAGCACAAAAGCTGCCACAACGAGACATCCTGTAAGTGTGAGCGATATTGGAACCACTATTTTTTTTCTTAATTTGCTCATTGCGATTGCTCCTTTGTAAAAAACTACTTTGTTTAATAATATGTGTAAAACGTAATTGTATTTGACTTAAATCCCGACTCTTCCTCAAGTCCAAGCCAGACGCTGATATTTAATTTTTCTCCGACAAAAAAATTTTTTCCGAGAGTGATATGCATTTTTTCATTTTGATTACCATCTACAATATGATAATTAAGATAGTTCCTATATTTAGGATCATCTTCATGACCTTCTGCTCCGGTTTCTCCTGCAATCTCATTTGAACTAAACTTAAATATTCCATCAGGCTCACCATTGCCCTCCGGTCCATAAATCAGCTTGCCATCATCGCCCATTCTAAAGGATATATCTCCCTTGTGCTCGGTTGCACCTGTTGAGCTGACACTTTCTACCTCCATATGCCATACAAAATCCTTAACCTGATATTTACCATTTAATGAAGAATTTTTTAACTCCCATTCATCAATAAACAATTGATGCGTCTGTCCTAAATTGAAATGCTTATCTGCATCACAATGCAGAATATTGATTGGATGTGCTACGTTTACAGTTACCTTTGCCGTCAATGACGTATCGTCTTTGGATGTTACTGTGATAACAAATTGATCTGTAGTTTCATTATCCATAAGTTCTACATTATATACATCACCATTAGCATTAAAGTTTCCACCATTTTTTGTTCCAGAATGATCCCACGTTACATTTTTTGAATCATACTTTCCACCCAGAATCTTATCAGTAAACTCTAATTTATTCTGATTTTTCTTCATTTCATAGTATACCGTTCCGTTGGTTACATCCTTGCCTTTATAATATATCCTTATTCCTTCAGGCTCTGCCGGTGCCACATACTCCACATCTGCCCCGGTCGGTACCTTATTTCGCATAGTGAAGTTCTGCTTTGATGTATACTTCTTGTCCCCTGCTTTAAAGTCCACGACAAGTCCGACAGAGTTCTTGCTTTCTGCCTCGCTTAAATCAGGTGTAAAGCCTGTGACATTTTCTGCCATAAGCGATTCCTTGCCCTGACCATCTGCCTTCACCGCACCTGTTGCAGGATCCAGTGTATCCTTTCGCAGATAGATTTTGTGCTCTGATGGTCTGTATATGATATTGTATGTACAATCCTTGTTGTAGATAATCAGCTTGCTGTCGGATGATGTTTCCTCAGATGATGCTTCTTCGGATGACGCTTCTTCCGCTGATGCAGTTGCAACATAACCGGCCTCAGGGGCTGCTGATGCCACCTCCACCGGCGCTGCCACTGTAGCAGGCTCATACTTGACACCCTTTTGCGCATCAATTATCAGGTCTCCTATCTGATTCATCGTAAGCTGTGCCTCATACTGTAAATCTACGTCCTTTGAAGCGTATTTATACTGCTTCGTGCTCGTACCGATAAAGCCCACAACAGCCAGACCCAGTATTCCCATTATCGCCATGACAATGACAAGCTCAACAAGTGTAAAGCCACTGTTTTTCATATTATTTGATTTGTTCATGCGCCTTAAAAGTTTCATGGTTCATCTTCCTCTCCGATTTCATCATACAACCTTATAACAGCCTTGCGTCAAAATAAAATATTCATCATTAAACTATGTAAATTACTCACATACCACCTTGCCGGTCTCCTTGTATATCGTGATAACCTTCTCTGTGCTGTTTTTTTGAATCCAGATACGGCTGCAGCACTTACCATTGGCATCAGGCTTCTGTGCACCTGAGCTTCTGTCAAACTGAAGCATTATACTGCCTGAACTGTTCAATTGTGTCTTATCACTATAATCATCCTTCATGGAATAATATACATCAATCCTGCTCTTTCCGATTTTGCTCGGAGCAGATACTGTACCATTTATGGTTGTCTTATAATAGTAGGCACCATCTGATGCATCCTTATATATCTCAAGAACTGCGCTGTCCTTTCCCATCGTGGTAACTCTTGTTTTGTTAATTATCGATTCAATATTTCTGGCACACTGCTTCACCTCAACACCCATGACCGAACGAATGGATATGGTTGCCGCACCTATAAGTACGACAGATATCGCTATCACTACTATAAGCTCTACCAGAGAGAAACCGCCATTATTCTTTTTTTCTGTTACAGACATATTGGATTCCTCCCTTGTATATATCGTCAAAATTTGCCAAATATAAATATTTCGCAGCTGTTTTGCGCCTTAAAAGCCGCTTGTTTTCTACTCCTTGGTCCAGTTCTGGTATGTAATGAGCGTAGCATAATCTATTTTTGTGTCCGCCTCTTTCTTATTTGAAAAAGAAGAAACATTACCCAGATAGTTGGCACCGTCCATGAACACATCATACAGGTGCAGTGCATCGTCTGCATCACTTACCTTTTCAAGAAGCAATGCCTTAAATACCTCCTGAGTACCATTATCAATCTCGCATTGGTCTTTGTTTACAATTATCCTGCCCTTTGCAACTATGGTACCTGTAAAGTCAGCATTCAGTGTCACATCTCCCGTAGCAACAATTATATCCACATTATGTGATTTGTCATTTGCATCATAGGTGTAGTTACCGTTTTTGACAATTGCCTGGTATTTTTTCCCCTGATACTCAGTCTCAAATATATGTTTATTACCGGAATTTGGCACTATTTTCAACAAATTGGTATTGTTAACTATATTTGTAAAAAGCGAAACACTTGCTGCATTTGTCGGTAAATCCGCATAATTTGTCAAAAGCTTTGAGTTTAGTGCAGTATACGTGCGCTGTAAAGCATCCGACTGTGCATCCATGTCCACACCATCAGCTATGCCCTTCAAAAGGCTTAAATTGCTGCCATCGTAGATGCTGTAATTGCCGGCAGTATAGATGCTTGCAGCCTCATTTACCTGTATGCTGTCAGTATAGAACTTAGTATATCTATTGAGCTTATCACTGTCTGCGCCAAAATAGTCACTGTAATACTCAGCAGCCTTGTTCGTTGGCAGATTGACATAATAGTATACAAGTCCATCATCACTATTATCAGTAGAAGGAACAAAAACCTTCTTTATACACTTGTCAATTGTCTTTGACTCCGGCAGATATGCCGAGAGAGCCTTGCCGGTCTTTGTGCTGACCACATTAGCATTAACTTCAGTATACTTTGTCTGATCCTGTCCTGTTGCCGTGATATCCTTGTACTCCTTATAGGAGAGTGGATTCTTGTTGTAAAGCGATTTGGCATCCGCACCATCTCCACTTGTGCCTATGCACTCAGGCGGCACAAGATATGCTATCTGGTCACCCTTTACAGAGATTGACTCACCCATGGCCACATTGCTGTTTTGTGTACCCACACTACTTGAGTTTACAATAGCCTGTGTATTGATATATGCGGTTCCTGCCAACATAAGCTCCCTGATATTTGACATATCAAGAGATGCCTTCCTGCCGTTTATGATAATAGCAGAGCTATCGCCTGCGACAGGATTTTCCTTGTCAGCGCCTCCATTGCCAAAGCCGACGTACTTCGCATTGTTATTCTTATTATTCTTTCCAAGTGTGACATTTGAGCCTGTACCCTTTAAGGTCATGTCATCTGCCACATATGTCATGCCATCTAAATTGACTGTTGCACCATTTACATTTATATTGCTTGTCCACAGCTGACACTGTGAATCAACAGAAAGTGTACTGTTATTGTGTACACCCGCCATATTCTTTTTTATTGTACCAGTATCTTTTCCGGCAAAGTCTCCCACCTCTATATCGCCCTCTGCAATCATATAGCTGGTATCCTTTACATCAAGTGTAGCATTGTTTGGAATGGTAACACTCGTAGTAGAAGTTCCTGTACCAGCCGCATTTTCACAGCCAGCGTAGAGATTACCGGATAGATTTACTTTATTAAGTCCTGATATAATATCCAGTCCTTCATTTCCAACAAGAGAATATGTAAAAAGCTCCGGAACTCCTCCCGATGCTGTAAAGCTCATGGATGGAACTCCCAGAGAAATGTCTGTCTCTATTATTGATTTAAATCCCTTTTCATCGGTATACTCTACCCTGATGCCATTAATGACTGCGCGGCTGTTGTATACCTTGAGCAGTCCATTTCCATTTTCATCGGCATTTACCGCCTTGACCACAGCGTGTGGCTTTGAGTTTTCGTCTGTGAGCTTACTATCCACATAGTCTTTAAGCTTTTCAGTTTTATAGTGCATACCGGTATTGTCAGACTCAAGACTTCCCTTTAAGCTCTTTAAATACTCCTGCGCAAATATACTCTGTCTGCCGGCCTCATTTATGCTGCTGTCAGAGTAATTCTCCATAACCTTTGTATATCCTGCTGAGTAAGCCTTGGAAATATCTCCCTGCAGACCGGTACATATCTGATCCAGCACTCCCTCTGCCGAGTAAAAGTTATCTGTATTTTTTTCGTCCGTCACCTTCATCTGGAGGTTCATAAGCGCTATCCACAGCACAGTCACAGCTAAAACAGCCACTATAGCCATTGCAACTACAACCATCACAAAGGAAGCACCACGGTTATCGTTACGCTTCATAATTAATACCCCATGCTTCCGGTCATCGTAACAACCGGGTCTTTATCCTTAAATATATCATCCAGTGAAGCCTTGCTCTCGTATACAGCCACCTTCACATCATACAGCCTTTCAGATGCATTGCTTTTTGTCAGATTCTTTATATCGACAATTGCCTTTACATCATTCTGAATTACATTGTTATTAAAGCCATATATAGCTTGATCGGGCTGTAGTGGATTATCCGGTGCTCCCATATTTACATTCAGATTGGTGGCTATATGAGTATAAGCATGACCTGTACGATTTCCCGGCTCACTTACCTTCACATATGCCTTATATGTACTCTCCTTCGTGCTCAACTCTGACTGATCCGATATAGTCTTTTGCTTTACAATGTTTACCGTGCAGTCCAGCTTCTGTCTCTTATACACATCTCCGAGCCCACGAGACATGCGCAGATCT
>OWIK01000365.1_pt1 | contig 15957 bp, 21 predicted proteins | sample 1732691 | NCBI WGS metagenome assembly OWIK01 (sample SAMN05065743, study PRJEB22554) | human gut metagenome | biome: ENVO:2100002; feature: ENVO:00000062; material: ENVO:00002003 | host: Homo sapiens | place: USA | reverse complement strand
TCACCGGCGCAGATCCCCTCACCTGCATCTGGCGGCTTTCATGCCCTCCGGGCATCGGTGCAGATCTGAAATATTATCGCTAAAAGCAACATATTATGTTGCATTGATTCAGCGGTTTTGCTATATTTACTTTGTTGGTTCAGCAACTTAGAGGATAGAAAAATGGTTCGTAAATTTATCGGTGAACGTAACGGCAAATATGTTTTTCAGCGCGGTAACGAGCAGTTCGAGCGCAACTGGAAGCCACAAAGCCACAGCCGCCCGCAGACACCAAGCCAGTTAAAGGCTGAAATGCTGGCACTGGAGCGCTAAAATCTTACTGGCGGTTTACCCGCCAGTTTCTTTCTTTGGCAGAGGCAAAGAATGAAATTTCTCAAAGGTGTTTTAAAGATTGTATGGGCAGTGGCCCTGCTATATACAGGATTCAATTTAGCGCATGAAGCCGTTAATATGCTTTCTGTCGCCCCCTGTTTTGAAGATGTGTGCAGCGTCGTTTTAACAGAAATGCGCCCTATAATTTATGGCATGGCGATTGGCGGTGTGCTGATAATGGTATATGGCATCGTTGTAATTTTACGCAGAAATGAGGGTTAATTATGATCACTTTCTTAGCTATGGTCGTTCAGGTTTGTTTGTGTGCAGGTGCCTATTGGCTTCTGCATACATTTCCGACCGTTCCCGTACTGGGCGCAGCATGGAAATATATTATGTATGCGGTCATGCTCTACTCTGCTTTGAGTTTTATCGCGTTAATTATTAATTCTATTCATGAGAGTAGTCTGCTTAACTCTTTCACTAAAAAAATGGGGTTAAAAACTCTGTCATTTTTGATTTTAGCTGTATCTTTGATAGCTTTAACTTGTATGATTGTTGGTACAAATTTATTGTCAAACATCTATCTCAAAAACTTACTCTTAGCCTTTAGCGCGTTTTCAGTTTTAATTATGGCTGTGCTGGGAATTGTATTTAAAGATAAAATGATGAACGGTTAATTGCATAACAGAAGCCGGGTTAACAGAGTCCGGCTTTTAGATGACTGGATAACTTTAAGTTAGGGGGTACAATGGAAGCAAATGATTTTGACCGTACAGAGGGTGATGAATATCGCCTGTCTTGGATGGCCTATGTGAAGCCCGTATTTGCAACAACGCTTGTTATACTTGGCTTCCTGTGGGCTATTCATATGCAGACTTCTGTTGATTCTCGTCTGACTAATATTCTTAATAATACCGGGCTATGGTTCATCCCTTACGTGATGATCGTCGTTTTTTCCATCCTTTTTATTCTGCGTATTATTTATTTGAGCAAAGTCCGGCTTTATCTTAACAGGAACGGTGTCTATGTCCGTCGAGGGATTTTTCCGTGGACAAAAGGCGTTTACGGTACAGCATGGCGCGATATCGCTGATGCCAATTATTATACTGGCTTCATTCCGTGGCTAACCAAATCCTATCGTGTAAGAGTTGGGCACCGTTTTACAAAAACCAGTGAAATTATTGTTCCGAACGTCAGCAGAGGTCATGAGGCGGTTATGAAAATTAACGACACGATAAACCGCATGAACCAGACAGGGAATATGTAAAGCATTCCTGTATTCAATAACTTATTCAACCTAAAATAGTTTTTAAGGAGTTATGATGGAGACAGCGCAAAAGGAAAGAGTTTATTTCACTGTAAAGGCCGGGGATAAGATTTTAGGTTATCTGACCCCAGAAGAACTCGAAACTATCCAGAAGGAAGTTTCGAGAAACTGGTTTTATAAATTTATCCGGGTTCTCCGTTTTCTGTTGTCTCCCTTCCTGAAAAAAGGAGAGAATGATCCTGAAATGGAAGATGAAATTCAGGCGTATCTTCAAGTCATTCCGACTAAAAAGCCGCTATCGCTCGAAATGACACACGGTGTAATGCCAGTTCAGTTGCACAATATTTACTATTAAAAAAACCGCCGCGTGGCGGTTTTTTTATTCTCCCATGCCTTGTCAGTTCACAGAAACGCGCCTGTAGGCTCAAGAGGCCGCAGGCGGCCCCTTTCCCCAACACCCGGACAAATCACGCGCAGCGCGTCGCTGACGCGCCACACTGCCCGCTCAGCCGGGCGGGCCGGACGCTGTGCAGCAGCTGCGTCGTGTGAGAGGCCGTATCGGCTTGGCAGGGCGGGGGGAGGGTTTGCCAGGACATGCCAGACCGTGACCGCCTGACGGCGGGCCTCGCCGCCCCTCACCGGCGCAGATCCCCTCACCTGCATCTGGCGGCTTATTTAAAGGCCGCGTAGCTTCCCGAATTTAGAGAGCAATTTCTTCTGAATGCCGCTATCAAGTGACGGGCAGCCCCCCAGGAAACCTTTACGTTTTTTGAGGGTCTTGCTGGGATCAAAACCATGCTTGCCAAACTTGGCTATCGAGAAGAATTTTTTTATCGGGGCGCGACACGCTTTACCGCCTGACTGACCAACCAGTTCACCATACAGACAGAAAGCAACCGTACACGGATCACCGGCATCGACTTTCTCGTTACCGGTCACGCCCAGCGGGGCAATATCCCAGTTTGAATCATCAGTGAAATCCTCGGAAGCGTGTGCGGTGCCAGTAACGGCCATGACCAGCACAAGGGCTGTTAACAGCTTTTTGGTTTTCATGGTGTTTCCTAGTTCAGTGGAGTGGTATTTGATTTGTCAGTGCCGGGCGCATTTTCGTACTCAGGACGCAGACGCACTCTACGGATAGAGGTATCACTGCCTGAAAGAATTTTTTGAACGTCCTCATTTGTTGCCTCTGGCACAACCGGAAGTGGCATATTAGCGCGGCTGGATAGCAGCTCGTCTTTATACCATTCGATCTTACGAGCATAGATTTGTGTGCCTGGATTATTTTTGGTTGGCTGAATGAAAATAAGCTCATTTTCATACGGCATATCCTTAATTTCCTGCGGCAGCATCAACGCTCTTGCATGTTTGCTCTTGTTCCGTGACCGGGACGAATTTTTACCAAACGATTTACTGTCGTTTTCGTCTGTATATGTCGTCGTTCCGAGTCGTTCACTGTATTCCCGCGCATCCTTCTCATCTGCTGGCGCGTACACAATTTCGATGTGGAGCGCCTTGATAATAGCGTTTGCTCCCTCCATCCCGTACAGGTCATTAGAGCGCAACTGTTCTTTATTCTGACATATGAGCAGGAAGCGAATGTTGTACTGACGCATGAGCGCAGGAGCAATTTTCAGCGCTTCAATAACACCCATGACTGCCAGCTCGTCCATGACCAGAAGCACCTGATATTTAAGCTCCAGCTCACCGTTTTCATCAACCGGCCCCTCTTCAGGCAACTCATACGCATTGGCTTCAATAACGTGCGAGAAAAAGCTGTTCATCAGAAACGCAAACTTCTTCATTTCGGACGGTGCTGAAGGGATTGAGAAATAAATACTCATGCGTTTTTTCCGCACATCGCGGAAATCAAAATCACTGGCAGATGTAGCGTAGGCAACTGAAGGTTCAGAGAACGCAGACATTTTTTCATCGAGTATCCCGGTTACGATTGGGAAACCTGATTCACTCTGTGAAAGCGTGACGATACGCCCCAGCTCACGCTGCGTCTCTTCAGACAGGGGATGACCGGATTCATTACGCATATCGATCGTTTCGCGCACCCACTCACCCAGCTGGGTTCCTTTCGCCTGCAAGCGGTAAAGCTGAGCCGGGTTGCAGGGAATACTCGGTGTTTCCAGCATGTAAAGTAGCAGGGCTGTAAAGATGCCCCCGGCCTGACGATAGAAACCGGAGTTTTTAGGGTTATCAGGCACAAACCAGGAAGCGGCCAGTTTCTTGATATCACCTAACCGGTACATATCATCGCGGCGAACATAATCGAACGGGTTATAGCGGTGAGTTTCCAGAAGGTGTGGAGAAAACCGGTAACATTCATGCCCGGCAGCCTGCCGGAAGCCTGCGGTTTTTGTCCAGTTCTCCATCTTGGGATCATTTACGATGACCGAATCAGGATAAGTCAGCAAATTGGGAATGATTATCCCCACACCCTTACCACTTCCCGGCGGTGCAGCCAGCAGTGCGAACGTCTGGCCGTAGCTGGCGAGATATTCCTCTTTCGTAGGATGCCGCCCAATCAGCAGAGCCGGTTCTCGTAATTTCGCCTTTAGCTTATTATGCGGGTTAAATTTATTTTTCGCAGGAGATTCAGTAATGGTCTGCATAATATTCAGTCCTTATAAGGCCCAACATATTTAAATTGCTCAAGCTCTTTTTTATTTGCAAATCTGGCATCGCCATGAAGTGATTTCTTATTTTTCATGAACAACATTGATGCAAATATTGCGAAAGGGACTATGACCAATACCGCCAGTATAAACGCTGATAATGCACCAAATAAAAAAGGCCGGGAAGTTGCGGGAAATTCAGTAAAGCGGAATACGGTTGTAATGTCATATGTCGCAATGCGATCAAACAGCAGATACTGATACAGGTAGCTTGAGACGGTAAGCCCGATCAATATGAATAATGCAAGGAAGAAAAGAAAGAAAAGAATATTGCCTAACGTTTTCACATCAACCCCCTTGCCAGAATTTCAAGTTTTTCCTCTGGAATATAACTTGCTTCATGGATATAAGTGTCTTTCATATAGATTACTAAATCAAAAGCGGTCTTAACTTTATTGAGGATGTAATCAAAGGTTAGGCCGCCACCAATGCCACTTTGCTTAACAAGGTCAGCGGTACGAGAAAAACCTTCAAGAGTACCGTCTGCATGGCATGTTGTAATTGAACCTGGGTGGCCCGTGTTAAGCAGGGTGATGTAATCCCAAACTTCATCACCGGTAATTTCGGCCAGAAAAACATGATCCGGTTTCATACGCATTGCCGCAGTAACCAGCTCTTTTGAGGTGACATAATCCCCGTAAATGAGGTGAACGTGATTAGGATGGTACGGTAACTTCAGCTCGTTCACCTCCTCAATCGTCAGCATTCGCCGGTTTCGTGGGTAAAGATCGACTATAGACTTTGCAAAAGTCGTCTTACCGGAGCCTGTACCCCCGAATATGATGATATTGAGGCGGTGTTCGATTGCGGCATTAAAAACATACCGCCAGTTCTTTTTCTTAAGCTCCATTGCCAGCTCTTTTTGCCAGCCCTGAAGCTCATTCTGCATACGATCTCTTACATTTACGGTTTCAAATCGACCGGAGGCAATGTAATCATCCAGTGTCAGCCGGGTCAGGCTGGGTTTCCTGAGAGTAAAAGACACTGCATTTTTGCTACAGGCCGGAGGTATGACAATCAATCCCCTTTCCTCTCCTGGTAACTCGACAGTTTTTACAGGAGACTGAGGATTAATATCCCTTCCATGAAAAGTTGCCATCGCTTTAGCCATAGACATACAATTGGCATAGGTAAGGCTCGGTTGCTCTTTTCTCTGCCATTCTCCCATACCAGGTAAATACCACAATTCACCTGGTCGGTTTATTGCCACATCGCTGACGCCGGGTATGTTTAAAAGGTCGTTAATTCCATGTGTATTTAACATGCCATTAATAAGCCTATCAGAACCTTCATATCCGCTCATTTATATTCCTCATATAATAATAGAAAAGGGGGTTCCCCCCCTTTTTATTATTTCGTGCAATTACAGTCATCAAATTTGATGTTAGGTGTCTGTACTTTTCGTACTTTATAGACGCTGGAGAAATCAATATCACGCATAATGTAGATATTGATCGTTTTAGCAGGTAGCACGTAACCTGTAGGTGGAATGTTGATGGAGTTTTCCAGTGCCTTATTCGCCATGTCATTAGCGTTATTTTCAGTGTTGTTTACAGTATAGTCTCCTGATTTCTGCGTACTGTTTTTAGCTGAAGAGAAAACATCCTGAATAAACGCCAGCATAATCGAGTTGCCGAAACGCTCGCCCCAATGACTGTCAACATACGCATCAATGCCTGCTGAACCCATAGGCCCGACCGCAAGAGAGGCCAGGTCGGCCTGAATACCGTCATCCTGCCCGCGATCGCCACGCAGCATGGTAAAGGCTGCAAAAAGCTTCCCTTTCCCCTGCGTCATTTGCACGTTCATTTCACCGGAAACAACATCGCCCTGACGAACAAGAAGATTTTTGCCGTTATCCGAATAAATATCCTTTGTTACTGTACAGTCGAGCGGGGCCGGATATTCACTGATAATTTCCTGTTTGGTGGTACAACGCAGGTTTGTACCGCGCGATAGCAGGAAATCACGCGAAGGCATCTTGTACGCTTTACCCGGCGCGAACTTGGAGTTTCGCATGTGTGACTCAAGGTATGTCTGATTACCGCCAGTACCGTTAGCATTGCTGTTATCACCGGCACCGCCAGCTCCGTTTAGCCCTGGCACCTGTCCAGCGCCCTGCCCGTTGGCGGTTGCCCGTATATCATCAAGGCCGTCATCCTCTCCTGAATCATTCGATGGCCCGCTATTACTGCCCTGGGCCATTGAGGAAGAGTTACCGCCTGAACTGCCGAAAGAACCGCCTTTGGGGTCAATCATGATGCCAGGCTGCATCTTACGTTGTTCTGGCGTCATAGGCTGTTCGCCACCCTGCCCGTTACCGGTACTACCCGACTGGCTGCTGTCCTCATTGTAGGAGGCAAAGGGATCATCAGCTTCGGCTTCATCCTGCTTTTGCTGCTGTTTTTCCTGCTTTTCCTTTTCTTCACGCTCTTTGCGCTGCCGCTCTTTTTCCTTCATGTTGGCTTCCAGCGTCTGCTGATAGCGAGCTACGGTAAAATCATCGCTTGTCGGGTTCAGAGCCGGATCAGCGGCGACAGGCTCATTGGACGTATTGCTTTTATCACCCTCAAGCGAATGTATGGCAAACCAGACGATGCCGCCAATAACGCAAAGCATGAATACGATGATAACGGCAGTAAAAATAATATTGCCGGTTTTCTTTCTGCTTCTTTTATTTGACGTGGCATCAAACTGGCGGGCTACTTCTTCTTCGCTTAACGGGTTGTTGTTCTCTTCACTCATTTCCTAACCTCCAGCCAGTTTCCGTTTGTCGTACCGGAATAGTTATAACCGAGATTGCGCGGAGATTTATTAATAACACCTAACGCCAGATCATCCATTCTTATTACAAATTTTGTGGATGTTTCATGAACAACATAAACATCATTATCTTTTGAGGGGTTAATTTGATATTCCTTGCCATCTGACCGAACCGCATAAACTTGCGGAAGATCTTTGCTTGGGTCGAATTTAAAGCAAGTGAACCGACCGTTATCCCAAACTTTAAAAGGGGTAAGCGCCTTATCGCCATAGCCATAGTAGTTTGTATTCTGGTAGGAGCCAGCACAGGGATTTTTGTTAAGAGAATAACCAGTGAACGGGCTTTCAGGCGTCCTTTTCGGGGCCGGGTAATTGAACCGCAACAGGTAAGTCACATTTTCAGGTGACTTGGATGTAACCAGTTCAAAAATATACGTCCTGAGATTAGTAGAAATTATCAGGTTGGTATCAGGCATTTCAGCAACAGGCTTAAAAACCACCTTATTACCCGCACCATTAATCCCCATGTCCCAGGCTTTCTGGTCGCCGGTTGCAAAAATGCCATCGACATTCTTGATTGATTCTTCAGGGCTAAGCTGGATTGATGTAGCGCGGCCAACATAGGTATTTACGCGATATACCTGATCGGGGTTATACATTACCGACTGAATACGGCGATCATAGCGGCTACCTGTGCCGGATTGTTCAGCACAGGCGTTAAAGCTCGCTCCGGCATAGCTTAATGCCAGCGCAAGGCAAATAATATTCTTTTTCATGCGTCGTCTCTTATTTGAGTTGCTGAGGCGTACTGAAGTCCAGAACGTTAAGGCCGAGCGGGTTAGTATCTGCATCAACTTTCTGCTTAAAGTTATAGGAGATAATGACCAGCCACTGTGTTTCCGGGAAATTTGAATCCGGTTCACCACGCGCATTTAGAACACGTTTTGTATAACGTAACTGAGCAACATTATTTTTTTGCTCGTTTGATGGTAATGGTGTGAAGTAAATATCTTTAGTTTCAATTTGCGCGTTTTCACCCAGCACTGCCATATAACCGCTTTTCGATGTCTGGAAATTACTGTACTTGTTATAAACAGCGCTACTGGACTGGCTTTTAACCATCGCGTCGTTGGACTTAACCGTTGTCCAGTTGTAGTTTTCATGATACCGAACATAATTTTTCAGCATAAATTGAGTCATAACATCTTCATCGCTTTTTGCTGAGTTTGCGCTGTACTCATTCGGCCTCAGTACATCCACATAGCCGGAGTTGTTATCAACACGAATCAGATAAGGTACAGTTTGTTTTAACGGGGTAAGACCAATAAGCGCAATAACCAGAGCAAAGGAAAAAAAGATGAAAAAACCTGAAACTATCTGCCACGTCCGGGTTCGTCCCTTTGCAAGAGCTAAACGCTCATGTTCAAAAGCTTTAGCGTTTTTGTAATGCTCTTGCTCAAGTTTATTTTTTTCTCTTTTTTCCAGTGAGGAAAATTCATCTGATTGTTGTGTGATTACTTTTTCTTTGCTGAAGATAGATTTTAAATTCATTTCATTACCTCACTCGAATTAATCGGGAAAAGCTCACCTTTCGGCTCTTTAAGTTTTGGTGGTGAACTACAGGCGGTGAGAATAAAAGAAAGGACACACACACAAAGAACGCTACGTTTGATTTTCATACTATCCACCAATTTTTTTACCGAACATTTTCCCGAACATTTTACCGGCTTGTTTAGCGCCAGCTCTGCTTGCTTTGCTACCGAGATTTTTCGCCAGCTGCACAGGACGGCCAACGAAAGGCATACTGCCAAGACCATCAGTGACAGCCCCCCCGGCACCGCCAAACAGACCGGAAGCGAAAGCAGGTATAGCCGCTGAAAGCACAATGAAGGCTGAAAAAACCAGTAACATGATTATGCCGTCTGATAATGTCAGTGCCTGTTCATTCAGTTTTTTGATTAAGTTTTCCTGTACAAAATCAAACTGAATGGTAATACACACGACAAAAAAGAATTGCGTAATACAAAACGTGAATATCCCTGCGAGCCACGAATAAAAATAACTCTGAAACTGCGGAAACAACAAGAAGAGTATAAACAACGGCCCGACAATAGCATAAAGCACAATTGCTATTTTATTGACAATCAGCGTAGCCACCACAACTGACAGAAATGGTAACGCGCCGATAATATAGAAAAATATTGCCAGCAAACCTAACAACAGTGCGCCGGGATGTGCAATTGAAGGTAGCGCATCAGCCGAAGTAAATACAGTATCGACTGTCTGCGTAAGTATATTATCTACCAGATTACTTGCATTGCTCCCATTGCCTATTACAGAACTGGCTACATCATCAGGCAAATCAATTATAGCCGGAGCGACAGTATTGAGGTAAAAGCCATTACCAACTGCAACGAATGTTATTGCGCAGCACTTGAGCATGTTCATCATCCAGTCTCTGAACACGTTATCAAGCCCTTCCCAAACATAGACCAGTAACTTACACAGCATATAGACCATATAAAGCCCGCCCATAATGCCGCCAACAAAGGCTATAAATTTGGAAACATCATTCGCTACAGCCGATTGAGTAGCCTTTTCGATAGCTGCAAACAAGGTTGAAGCAATAGTGATATCGGCCATATTTAACCTTTAGTTTTTTCGGTAGATTTTTCCTGCATAGGAAAGAGTGCCATCATCATTAATAGTAATTGGCTCGTTAAGCTCGTTTTTTAAAACGGCTTTGGTGTCTGATTCAAGCTCGACAGCATAAAGCCGTTTTTCTGTGAATCCACCGAGATCAGCCTTATATAAGGCTGACAGCTCATGATTTTTGCTTTCCTGAATATCAATGGTCACGGCTCCGGGTTTATCTTTTACCCAATGCCCTACAAATTTATCACCTTCCGGCTTACAGCCGGTAAGGGCGAATAAAACGGCAGCTAAAATAACAAATTTAAATTTCATGTGATTTCCTTATTCAGAGGTTCCGGCATCAACTACAGGACGGGTCGGCTGCTTGCGGGTTTTTCCTGCGTAATACTCAGACATATCCTGAGCATATTTTGCGTCGTTTATTTTCTCTTTCTGTTCCATTAACAGGCGCGTGTTTTGTAGCTGCACTTCCTGATTTTTAAGCTCCAGCTGCTCATCCTGCAATCGCAGGGCTAAGTCCTCTTTCTGCTGCGGCGTAACAGCGCTGTTCAGTGCTTTACGCATAGAGTTTATTTTCTTGATACGCTGGCTCGACGCCTTATAGTTTTTTTCCAGAAAACCGGCCTGCGCCAGAAGTTTATCGAACTGCTTCTGCACATTTGGATCACTGCTGGTCAGACCGTAGCGGCTGCGCAGTGATCCCATATTTTCAGCATCATCATAGATATCAGCCCAATCAGTAGTGGGAAACAAATCATTAATATTTTCATCGCGTAACCAGTCACCCAGGTTAGCGTTACCTTTGACCATTCCCTCGTACTTATCATATTGCGCTTTTGCCTGGGCAATAGCGTCTTTTGCGGCGTTAAGCTGTGCAAGGGCTTCTTTGGCCTGTATCTGTGCATGCTGTGCTGCCTGAGCAATGCTGGCGGCATCAATGGATGGGATGCCGGTCGAGTACACTGGCGCACTGAGCGCAGCGATTAACACAGCCAGTGCTGATAATTTAGCGGTACGCATTTTCATGTTTAGTCTCCGTTAATATTTGTTGTTCTGACGCTTCAGGAACTCCGGCATCCAGATAGCAGGATCATCAGTACCCAGCTCTTTTCGCAATTCTTCAGCTTCCATTGCGTTACGTTTAGTTGTAGACAGCATAGGAAGGTAATATTTTGCGTCGCCTTTAAGGCTGAAATCACAGATAACGTTGGTTTCGCCCTGAGAGAAGATGAATTTTCGGCTTGTTCGGCCCAGCTTACGCAGCGCATCGAACACCGGGCGCTCCATGCCGGTTTTTTTATAATCTTCCCAATCAGCGTTGTTATTAGGAAGGTAGTATTTTGTGCCTACCTGCTGGAATACGTCTTTTCCGATTTTCGAGCGTAGGGCATGTTCCGGGTTCTGTGAACTCATACCCATGATTTCAAGTCGCATACGCCCTGCCCGGAGTACGTCCCCAATGTGGTTAGCCGTAGTGTCATAACTTAATGGTACCCAAAACTCTTCTACAAGGTTAATCAGCAAACCACCTTTGCGGTGCATCAGCTTCTTATAAAAGAAGAGGGTATTAAGTATGGTTTCGGTTACTTCAGGGTTATTTTCCCGATAGGAGTCGTTCAAAATCTCCGTTGTATCAAAGGCCAGTCCACGGCCACTATTACTAACCGTTGTTTCCGGGTTAAAGGTGTTAATTTCAGCATCAATCACCCATGAATAAATCCCCGGCCCTGATTCCGTTTCACGGCACCATTTTTTCAGGCGGCTTCGAAGATCGCCCTCACCGCGTGGCGGAATAATGCTGTAAAGCAACGACAGCCCGCGTTCTTCAACTGGCTCATGATCAAGGACAGCTTCAATAGCTTCCTTAATCTCAAGTTGTTCCTGTTCAGAAGTGTTTGCTTTACCGCCCACACAGCTTATGACCACCTGGTTCAGGAACTGAATTAGTGCATTGTCCTTATTAAGCTGAAATGGATTCCAGCCAGGAGAATAACCAGCCTGAATAACGTAATAAGAAACGTTCAGGTTTCTTAAGAAATTCTCCATCGAGCGGTTAAAATCAATGCCGAACCAATACGGGTTATGGCGGGAATAAAAGTTAGCAATAGAGGCGAGTAAAGTTGTTTTGCCTGCCTCAGACTGGCCCAATAATAGAAAGTGGGCTGCATATGGTTGCCCCCTTACATCCTGCCCCTCCTCTGAGTTAGTGGTATTGGAAAAGTACACGCCACCTTTATCAGTAGGAAGCGGCATCAGTGCCATACCATCACCCAGCGGATTGAGTTTCTCTTTTCCAGCTGGCATACCGTGCAGGGAAAAACCGGCAACCAGGTTTTCAGTCGTTTTTTCAGACTGATAATGGAGATCGTTATAACCGGGAACAAGCGAAAGGTAAGTATAAATATTGGTAACGGTGCTGCGAACAAAGCCAGCCATACCAAACTTACTTTCCATAGTTGTACCACGGTCAAAAGCCTGAGCCTGTGAATCTCCGTAAACAATCAGGCTTGCGGTATACAGGCCGAATTGCAATGTGCCATCAGAAACTTTGCCAGCCGCAGTTTCAAGCTTTTTGGTTTCGTCAGTTTCGCCTTGTGAACCACTAAGGTTGTTGTAGTGCTTCGATAAGCGCTCGGTCATTTCGTTACGGCGTAGATAATGAAATGTCTGAACAAAAATAAATTCTATATTTTGTTCCATTGCATCATCAAACATTCCGACGCGAGGCTTTATCGGAAAATCTCGCAGGTCATAGGTAACAGCGTAACGCTTGCCCCCTTTATTGGGGTGTATTTCAATGAAATCATAGTTACCGAAACTGGTAACGCTGTCTATCATTGCGTCACTGATGCGGGTTGAGTCAGTGAGAATACACTTTTTACGGTAGCCATTAAAATAAAAGAATAACTGTTCGCAAATCTCGCTGTAATACATACCGTTTTCTTCACGAACGCCTAATACTTTAGGCTGGAACGGTGCCAGCATATTTCTGGCAAGCTCCAGATACTCTTTCATCCGTGATTCGGCAAACTCAAGATCTGAATATTTCAGAACCAGACAAAATGCATAAGCTGATTCCATTTTCTCACCAGTTTTAAACTGATTAAGATAAGCGTCAGCGAAACCTTGAACTATTTCATTATCAAATGAATATTCGAACTCCTTCAGTACCTTGTGACGTCCCTGATAGGTATGAATGGCAAGGTTTGAACCTTCTTTTTTGCCGAGATTAATAAAATAATCATTCAGCGTATCGGCATTAATATTAAGCCGTGATATACCTTCCGTTTCATAAGGGCAGCCCCGCAGAACAACCATAGCCATGATGCGATCTTTGTTCATCGTGACAATTTCTGGCGCTATATGAAAGTTGATTTGGGGAGCAAGCTTATCAAACGGTAATGTTTTCTTTAGTGCATTTTTAAGCATTTAATCACCGTCTTTAGTTGAGTTATGACGTTTGCTGTAAACGAAAGAAAGAGCCTGCCTTGTGCGCAAAATCTTTTTCCAGTTTGCATTATACGGGGTAAGGAACAGGTTCCTTCCGTGCGTTATATTCAACCAGATCCGTTTCATGAACTTTTCGTAACGCTTCATTGCTTTACTGTCCAGTTCACACATTACCCGAACCACTAGAAATACAACGGCTAACAATACCGACCATACAAGACCAACCTTCCAGCTAAAAAGTAAGACAAGAAGGAATGAGCCTATCGTGATGAGAAAGAATATAACTGCGAACCAGTAAACAGGGACGCCCCATACAAGGGCTTCCCTCTCCAGCGCGTTATAGGTCGGGTACTCTTTAAGTTTTTCCTCGTCCATACGCGGCCTTTTTAAGTTTTAGATACCGAGGCTGGATGTTGCGTATGCAGACCATGCCCAGTTAATGAGAGCTACAGAAGCACCACCTACAAGCGCGATAACGAGAATTTTCACGAAATCGCCCACATCTTTACGGTCAAACTTCCACATGATCGCGTAGTAGGAAATAACTACGGTACATACCAGGCCATCCACCACGTAAACAACCAAACGGGCCATTTTAATCATTTCATAAACTTTGCTGGCATCCTCTGCAAATGCCAGGCCGGGAACCATCGCCAGCATGAAAGCGATAAAAACTTTGATTCCGATGTTTTCTTTTTTGATACCCATATTTTTACCTTGTTAATACGATTGAAAAACGAATTACCGGCCAGCATTAGTTAAGCGCGGTTTGATTATTATCATCATCCTGATTAACAGGAAATTGCTTTAAAACATCCCAGCTTTCGTAAGTAACCCTCCTTTTCGGTTTTGCCTCTACAGGCGTTGTTGGCTGAGTATTATTATCCCCTTTTGCATCCTGAATAAATTCACTGTCGGTAATAGAATGGTCAAGACGCGGAACTTTTGCAGCAACGATACGCTGCACATAGCTTTTACCATCATATTTTTCCGGCATAAAACCGCGAATGAAGTTATTACTGTAATAACACGAAAACGACCGCAGCAGCGCAGTCTGTTGATCGGTTGTTTCTTCCATTGCGCGATTATAGCAATCCAGTAAAACCCGTTCTGCCAGCTTCAGATTTTGGCAGGGGTCTAATACTTCTTTTGCGGTAAGATTGCCAAAATTAGACTTGTTAATCTGGCCCAGCCCGATACTGTAGTTAAGCCCTCTTTTTTGCAGATCTGCTATTACAGCAAGAGCCTCATCAAGTGATTTAGCCTGGATGGAATCAGGCGGCTCGACCACTGCGATAGCGTAAGGATTAAAACCGGATTCTGTTTTGACAATACGCGCCAGTGTATCAGGATCAACATTCGGGGCGCATTGTGCGGCTAAAGCCAGAAAGGCTGTTGCTGCAATAGACATTATTTGTCCTTATTTTGTAGCTGGCGTACCATCTCGACCTCTGCCATTTCAGAATAGTGGTCTATCAGAAACTGAAGGAAGTCGCCAGGTTGAACGGAAATGTTTGTTTTCTTGGTAATCAGAACGGCTCGTTGATTGATGTCATCCCGGCGTTTGTTACCGACATACATCACGTTTGTTTTGGCACGACTGACAATCTTTTTAATACCTGTGGCGTTAGTGGGCATTGCCTCTCCTGTAGAAAAAAGTTAAGCCGCCCGCGACATCAGGCCGGGCGGCTTATAATCATTCCTTTTTTATGTTCAGGCTGCATTAAGATAATTAAGCAACTCTTTAACACGCGCATCCTTATCATCTAATTCAGTCATTCCAGCAACTGTCTTGTGTAATTCGCTCGGAATTTTAGCGATCTTGTCATCGGTGCAATAAACAGGATGAGTATCGCATTCTATCTGTAGCGCATTAATAACATCTTCTGGAATCACTTTAGGCTCACCACCGAACCTGACAAAATAATTGACGCCAGGGCGTTGTGTTATCTTCGTTGTATGAACAAGTTCAGGATCAAACCTGACGAATAAATAACCTTCAAAAAGCGGCTCTTCCCGGACTCGCTTACAATTTTTTTTGTCTGCGCGGGCTTTAAGCACCATTTTTTTTGGGGAATAACATTCGATAGCCAGTCCGGCTAATCCATTCAGGACTTTGTTATAAATCCTTGCCTGATAGTTGAGTAAATACCACGCATCCATTTTTGCCTCCTGAACCCTGAACCGTTCACGCTTCGCCCTGAGAAATCCCCCGTAAGCCTGAAGCAAAGCTTCGCCCTGAGAAATCCCCCATAATTTCGGAAAGAAATTAAATTGTCGTATAGTGGAAAAGCTTGTTGCCTGACATTATACCAAAACTTAGAACTACAAAAAGCACACAATCCGCATATAAAGGCGGGTTTGTTGGTTTAAAGCAGCACAAACAACCATTAAGATTTTAAAAAGCAGATCATCGATCTGTCTTAAACCAATTACACAAAACAAAGAATCACCTTACAGATACCTTACAGGATTTAATGTGTTTTTTTACTGTATTTTCGTACATAAAAAAAAAGCAGATCATATCAATAACTTGCGTGCATTTTGCACGAAAAAAAATAATTCAACTTCATCCATGACATTTGATTTTCAAGGGGTTGCAATCTCTCAAATGCGCTTCATATAGGACAAATCCTAACCTTGTGATTATTTCAAAATATATCCGCGCCAAATTCTGGCGGCACCATATATATATTGTTGCCAATGTAAACTACTAATTCTGGTAAACGCATATCTGCTCTGGATGTTGAAATTCGTTATTAGTTATGCCCGGAGGGCATGAAAGCCGCCAGATGCAGGTGAGGGGATCTGCGCCGGTGA
>OWIK01000358.1_pt1 | contig 16130 bp, 17 predicted proteins | sample 1732691 | NCBI WGS metagenome assembly OWIK01 (sample SAMN05065743, study PRJEB22554) | human gut metagenome | biome: ENVO:2100002; feature: ENVO:00000062; material: ENVO:00002003 | host: Homo sapiens | place: USA | reverse complement strand
CGAGATCTGCGCATGTCTCGTGGGCTCGGAGATGTGTATAAGAGACAGGTTTACGCCTATTGCAATCTCCACGGCCTGTGGATGACTGAAGTGTAAAAAGTATGCCGCCTGTCGGTTTCCGGCAGGCGTTTTTTTACAGGAGGATACCTATGAGTCAAGACAATGCCAGCTTTACCTTTTTACATCGCATAGAGGAAGTAGAACTGAACATTGAGGATGGACGCTGGCAATCTGCTTTGGCATTGGCGCTGACTTTGCCTGATATTTGCGGCAGCATTGCTTTCCCAGAAATTGTAAAGCGTTATCGGGATGGGCGTGCTGTTCTGGACAGAAATCAGAGACCAACCCGTGATGTAGGAAATCAATATATTCGTTGGTTTGATACATACGCAGCACCTTTCTTTAAAGTCTCTGCGCAGGATATCTCTCCCTATATCTGCGGAGAACGATGCTGGCAGCTTCGATGCGAATACCTGCACCAGAACAAAGGCTTTGCAAATACTGAGGACAATACCTCGATTCGTTTTCACTTGGGTGTGAATTGCGGAACCTCAGTTTGCCAACTGGATAGAATAAGTTCTGCCAACAGCCTCACGGACATCCGTATTGATATTGAACAGTTTTGCCGAAGAATGTGCCGAGCGGTCAGAGCTTATTATGAAGCAGTACATACAGAGAAAGATTTCAACCTTTATAATACGCCTGTTCTGGATTTTATAAAGGCATCACAAGATGAGAAATCAAATGCTACGATTGCCATTATGTGCAGTGATTCGGCCTATGGGAACGGACTGAGACTGGTACTTCAAAACTTATCCAAACATATCCTTGTATTTGAAACCCCGGAAGCTGCAAGAAAAGAACTTGGCAAGAAAAAGCCTATGCTTTGGATTGTTACAGAACCTATGACAAAACAGCCAGATCAGCCATGGAGGGCAGATAAAAGAACACCCGTGATTCTTCTGTCCAATCAACCGGAATCAGAAATAGCGATTGAAAAGAATGCGGGTAAATTGACTGTCTTGCCCTTGCCTGTTCTGCCGGAAACTCTCCGTAATGCAGTCAAGGCTTATCTTTTGGCAAAGGAGGATAAGAACTAAGAATGATTATTATTATCTTTTCACTCATCCTGTTGCTTCTTGCTTATTTCCTCTATGTCCAAAAGAAAAAAGTGATATCACTTCAACAGCAGATTAGTGATCTCCAGAGTAAAATTAGTATACTTGAGAAGCAAGACCTTGCCGCTGAACAGCATAACGATTCTCTCCGGCAGGAAGCAAACACGGTTCATTTATATGCTTCTCTCTCGCTGGAGGAGACAAGAAAAACATCCATAAAAGATAAACAGTCTCAAATCGTCCGTTCCAGTGAACATATCCTCGAGTTACTTAATAACGAAAAAGTTTAGTGCGGCAGCAATGTCGCACTAAGACTGTCAAAGAACCCCTATTAAGCCACGGCAAAATAGAGGTTCTTTTTCTGTATGATATTGTTTTTGCATTTTCTCAGTGGAAAATGGTCCTTTTTCCACCTCCACATCGCCAGCTTTTTTAGATTCATGGCAGCAAATTTAAGCCGTACCCACATACTCACCCGTTTTAATCCACGGTACGGTGTATATCTCATTGAAGTGCTATACTAATGTTGTAACAGGAGTGGCTAATAAGATATAATCAATCTTATAAAGAAAAGAGGTACACATTATGCCACAGAGTTACACCCCTGAATTTAAAAAAGAAGATTGTCCGCCTTCACGAGGAAGAAGGACGCACTTACAAAAGCATCACTGCTGAATACGGCGTATCCAAAGCCAGTATTTCCAAGTGGTGCAGTGAATTTAGCAAAGAATGCCAAACAAAAGCCCTCGAAAATCCAGATATTCCAAATGAAATGGAACTTATGAAAGAGAATCTCCGATTGCGCAAGGAACTGGAAGAAGCAAAAAAGGAAAATCTCTTCTTAAAAAAAGCAGCGGCATTCTTTGCAAAGGAAATCGATTAGAGGCTTATCGATTTATTGAGCAATATCATGAGTTGTTTGGTCTACGGTGGCTCCTTCGCAGGCTTGAAATCTGTCCAAACGCGTATTATAACTACCGGAAACACAGGAAGGCGGATTATTATGCCAATAAAGCAGAAGTACACGCGCAGATTCAGGAAATCTATCATATCCACAATGGTGTTGATGGTTACCGGAGCATGAAAGTCTATCTGGAACGCAGAGGCTACTCTTACAGTACAGCTACCATTCATAAATATATGAATACAGAGCTGGGACTCCATTCCATTGTCCGCCCAAAGAAGCCTGAATATGAGCACGGAAAACCGCATAAAATATTCGACAATAAACTTAATCAGGATTTCACAGCAGATGAAATCAACCGGAAATGGTGTACGGATTTTACATATCTGTTCCTTTCGAATCATGAGGTACGCTACAACTGTACCATACTAGATTTGCACGACCGAAGTGTGGTTGCCAGCATTACAGACCGCAGGATCACCAGCAATCTTGCCATTCGAACACTCCAGAAAGCATTGGAATCCCAACCGCCCATCAAAGGTGGCCTGATTTTGCACTCAGATCAGGGATCGCAATTTACATCAAAGGCATTCGTTGAATTCTGCGAGTCAGTAAATGTGACACAGAGTATGAGCAAGGCAGGATATCCGTATGACAATGCACCGATGGAGCGTTACTTTAACACACTGAAAAACGAGTGTACAAATCTATATGAATTTGAAACAGAAAAAGCACTCTATCAAAAAGTAGAAGAATTTGCATATGTTGACTACAATCATGTGCGTCCGCATAGTTTTAATGATTATCGTACACCATACGAAGCCCGGATGGCAGCGTAACTGATTCATGATATTTTTTAGCCACAAGTGTTACAAAAATGCTTGACCACAACACATCCCATATTTCTCTTTCGCATCTGCAAATACCCGCTCTATCGTCTGGGAGCGTAGTTTATAACTTCCTTTTCCCTCTGGAGAATGGCGGATATCCTCTGCACGTTCGATATAATCCGCCCAGATATGACGCGTAACCACCTTTTGACAGCTCCTGCTTTCTGTGCATAGATTCCGGGTCGGACAATTCCCGCACTGGTAACTCAGGCTTTTGTATTCCCGATATCCGTCCCTGGTCGTCGTTCTGTACTGCAGGCTCTTATATTCCGGACAAATGACAATATCCAGATATTCATCATATACATATTTATACCATTCATGGAACCCTGCCTTTGTCATCGGCCGCTTATACGGCAGCGAAGGCAGCCTCCCATCATCAATCACTCGTTTACAGATCCATGGCGTTTTATATCCTGCGTCCATCGTAACGATTTTTATTTCAGGAAATCGCTCCGTGACTCTCTCATACAGCGCATCAAATGCGACACTATCATGGACGTTTCCACTGGTGATCACGGTATCCAGTATGAAGTTATGCCTGTCACACACAGTATGGGCCTCATATGCAAAGCAGCGTTTATGTTCTCCTTTGTGAAAGATACCGCTTTCCGGATCGGTTGTGGACACGGTAATCTCTTTTTGTTTTTCCGCCCCACTGCCTGAACCGCCATCAAATGGCTTTTTTCCATGTGCTTTTCTGTCTTCACTGATTTCTTCCATCAGCTGTTTTTCATAGGTTCTGGCAGCCGCAGGAATGGCTTTTTTCATTTTTTTGTTTATATTGGCATTCGCTTTGATATGCGTACCATCCAGGAAAACAACTTCTGGGGAAAGGTATCCGCTTTTCTGTGCCTCATAAAGAATCCATGTAAAAACCTTCTCTATGGTATCTTCCGTAAAGCGATGCCGGAAGTTATAGCTGATGGTCGCAAAGTGAGGGATCGGCTCATTCAGAAGATATCCCAAAAACCAACGGTAAGCAATGTTCATGTTGATTTCCTCCACGGTACGCCGCAGGGAAGGGAGCCCATAGAGATGCTGAATCAATACCATCTTAAACAAGACAACCGGATCCACACTGGGCCGGCCATTGTCTGCACAGTAAAGATCTTCTACAAAGTCATAAATATGTGTAAAGCCAACAGCACTGTCAATTTTTCGTAAAAGGTGATCTTGAGGAACAAGCCCTTCCACACTCACCATTTCTAATGTATTCCGTTCTGATTTTTCTTTTACCAGCATACACTTCACCTCTGATACCAGTATATCAAAAAAAGCCAGCTTTTGCTGACTTTTTTGACAGTCTGTCTCACCCTGAAACTTTCAAAAGTAAATTCCACTGCCCGCTTATGCGGTGGAATTTACTCCTGCATGAGTAGAGTTTAATCTTTCATATATTCGTGCTATGCTCATGGAGACCTTCTGACAGCAGTAGAAGGAGATCTCCATGAGTAAATATATTCCTGGTAACCAGAAACATCTTTCCCTTGAAGACCGTAAATACATTGAGCGTTCCCTGAACAATGGCTGCTCCTTTAAAGATATCGCCCGATTCTTATGTAAGGATCCGACTACCATTTCGAAGGAAGTAAAGCTCCATCGTGTAAGCGATTGGTTTCATAAAGGATCCTTCCTTAACGCTCGCAACTTCTGCATCCACAGATACCACTGCAGAAAAACAAATGTATGCAGAAAAATCTTACTCTGCAACATGAAGTGTACTTCCTGTCCAACCTGTAACCAAACCTGCCCCGATTTCGTTAAAGAACAGTGTAACCGTCTTGATAAGGCTCCTTATGTCTGCAATGGATGTCCAAAAGCCATCAATCGTTGCTCTATTGCCCACAAGTACCGCTACAATGCTGTCTTTGCAGACCGCAAATACAAGGAACGTCTGTCTTCATCCAGGACTGGTATAAACATGACAAAGCATGAACTGCGTCAAAAGGACATGGTCATTACACCTCTTATTTATCAGGGACAATCGCCCTATCAGATCATCACAAACCATCCTGAGTTGGATATGTCAGTCAGAACACTTTACTCCTACCTCAATGATGGTGTTCTTACGGCAAGAAATGTTGATTTGAAGCGCAAGGTAAAGTTCAAACCTCGCAATGTTCATAAAACTCAGATCAAAGACCGTACTGTTTTTCAAGGCCGTATGTTTTCAGATTTTCAAAAGCTGGAACTTGATCATTTCGCCGAAATGGATACCGTCCATTCTTCGCAGGAATCCAAACGTGTCATTCTCACCTTCTTTTTGACTCGTGAGAAGTTATTCCTGGCTTTCATTATGAACCGCTGTACTAAGGGCGCTGTGCGGCTTATTTTTGACAAGTTGGAACATCAACTGGGTACCTATGATTTTCTCACTTTATTTAACACGATTCTAACAGACCGAGGATCAGAGTTCGGAGATCCTGATTCTTTAGAAACAGGGACTAATGGCATTATCCGTTCGAGCATCTATTTCTGCGATCCCATGAGAAGTGGACAAAAAGGTGGTATTGAACAGGCACACACCATGCTCCGCATGGTTCTGCCCAAGAAAACCAGCTTTGAATTTCTCACTCAATGGGATCTGAGAACCATTGTGGATCATATCAACTCCACTCCCAGAGAAATCCTGGGTGGCCGCACTCCTTATGATGTTGCACTCGAAAACTACGGCATCGACATTTTAAAAGCACTTCAGCTTAGGCCGATTCCACCCGACGAGGTCAATCTGACACCTAAGCTGATTCGCTTTAACCACTAACTTAACATAAAAATCTGCTGTCAGACTGGAACTTAACAATTCACATTTTTTAGATGTGGCCTGTGGAATTTAGTCTTACATACCAAATATCCAGAGGTCTCTTTTCCATGTCATAAACTCAGATATTTTATGAGAAGTCAGCTTAATTATACCAGTTATCTAAAGATTTTGCTCATTATAATTCAATAAAATCAAGGAATTTTAATGTCCGGTGGAATTTACCGCTGCACTGGAATTTAAAATTTCAAGTTAGCTTCTTTACCCAAGTCTCTATTTTCTTTCATACTTGCTGCACTAAGGTTTCTCTTTTATTGCATTTTCTTCTTATTCTATACAAGTGGTTCTGTACCGTAGGTTTCCATAGCAGCACACGTCTACCTATACCAAGACCCCGGTCATCCATTCCCATCACACCTGTTGCAGTCACGCCACACCTATAAACCATATAAACCATAAACAACCATACACACCCATCCAACCAGCACGTTCTTTATTTATCCATACTTGCTGACTGAATGTATCCTCTTTATTCCACTTATTCCAAATTCCGGTAACTTGGTAATTTTCCCACCTGCCAGAATGCCAGCACCACCACACCACTGTTCTTTAATTCCTACATACTTGCTGAACTCATGTTCATTTTTTATATTTACTACCCCATATTATTTCCATGTGGTTTTTCATTGCCAACTCCACATATCGTACTGTCTTTTTATTCCTGCACACTTGCTGATCCTCTGACATATTTATATCCCCACACCTCAAAACTGTTTCCTGTTTGCAAGCAAAAAGAAAGCCAGACACATTTTCCTATGTCTGGCCGTTCCCTAACTACCTGTTCTTACTCAAATGTGGTCTTATGTATATCCTTTCTGGCTTCATCTACGTACTTTTTTAACCTACGTGCAAGGTCTGTCGCATACTGCATCGTAACAATTGGATCTGTCTCTGGTAATATCCGACTCTGCAATAATAAGTTCTTGGTCTTATTATCATAGATAAACAACATATTCCCACGTACCGCAGTATAAAATAATTTCTTAATCTCATTAGCGGTTGTCCTCTTATTCATTCCATCCTTTTTCTCTGCCATAACCTCTGTACTCCTTTCAAAATAGATTTTTTATTTTTAACATATACACGTTAAAAATACTGTATTTCCAATAAACCTGAACTGTAGCAGCCAGTCCAACCCCACTGATCCATCCTCCATCTCCATCGGTTCACCAACTCCCACCCACACACGTCAATCTGTCCACGTCCACCATTTTTGTCAGCAAACCTGCACCCCATTTTCAATCTATCTTTTTAATTTCTATTTCCTTCTATTAAAAATTTCCTATCCCCATAAACCACCTTTCAATCTTTAATTGATTTGAGCTTTAGTTAAAATTTATTTCAAACTTCTCCCTACCACTCCTTTTTTCTCCAACGAAATCCCGCATTTCCACCCAAAATCCACTTTCAAAATACCACTTTTCAAAATCGAATCGGATTTCTAAGATTTTTTATAAATATTAGGATTTTAATTTTCCACCCCCTACTATTAAAAATAATTTCATTATTCAAATTCACAATTAAAAATGCCCCCATGGTTTTTTATCTCTGGATAAACACACTGCCATCCATAAATAAACAAAAAAGCTGAACATGCGTGTCATTCCATGTCCAGCCTTCCTATCTGATTTATCTGATAAACTCAACAGACTGCTTTCCTTATTTCCTTTTCCATGTCTGGCAATCTATGATTTCCTTATTTTTCTTCCACGTCCATTTCCTGTAACAATTCCTTCTTATATTTATAGAACGTCACTTTGGTAATACCTGCCAATTTCCAAGTTTCCTTATTTGACAAGGTACCTCCAAAAGCTTTGTTATGCTTTTTGATGATCTCCTTAGCTGGCAACGCCTTTTTCACATTTAATTTTCTGCCAGCTACCTGTCCAATCTGCTTTCCGTTTAATCTGGCTGTCTCAATTCCCTCCTTTGTTCTCTGGTGCAAGTCCTGCACTTCCTTCTCTGACTGCTCAAAGGCAAGAATGATCTGCTTTTCAGCCAGTGCCAGTACTAATTGATTGAGTGCGTCCATGATCCCCTTAAAAAAATCATCCGTAGCACGGTCTCCACTGGTAAACTCCACCTGCAACTGGTTCTCAACTGCTCTCTTATAAGTAGAAGTGTTGATATGAGGCTCTTTTAAAAATACCAGCTCAACACCTCTGTCAAATAACTCTTTATATAATGCCACTCCATCCTCTGCATTTCTACTCATACGAGATACACTGTCAAATACAATCACATCCCCGAACTGCACCTTCTTCAGAAGTCTATCCAGCTTCTCTCTACCCAGTACCTTCGTACCTGTATAAACTTCCTTTACAATAGTAGCGTCAGGATAAACAGATTTTATATTTCTCTCCTGACGTTCCATATTCTGTTTTGGTGTCGATATCCTGCAATATCCATATACCATGATTTATTCCTCCAAACTGTTTTTGTTTGGTAATAAAATCATGCTCTTTTTCATTGTCAGCTTATTTCCCAACTGCCTTTCTGCTTATCCAATGCCGTACATTTCTAATGACCGTTTCTTTTATAACTACTCCTATCTCCCAATCTCCACCCAATCTCCTGCACTTTTATAACCTTTTCCACACCACTCAGATTTATCCCTCCCACCTGTTTTTAACCTGCACTTGTTAAATCTATCTCCCATAAACATCAAAAATTCAATCAAAAATTCCATAACATTTTTCCTATCACTGTACCCCAAAAATCACACCACTGTCCTACCTGTTTGCAGCACCTAAGCTATCCTTTTCTAAGGAAGAAGAAGCTTAAATATTTTTATGCAATTTCGTTTTTTTGTCTGTTCAGCATTTCATCAGAATAAAAAATAACTTTATCACCTGTCCGGTACAAATCTCCATGCAGGCAATAAAGTCAACTCATGTTAATCCAATATTTATTTTTTCAGCAACCACACTGCTGATATGAAAAATCAACACTGTATATTTGGTAATTGGTAACTCTGAATACCAGTTGTTATGAAATCAGGTTAACGGTATTATTCCAAGTTCTTCACAGGATTGTACATACAGTGCTATTTTATTATCAGTTTGTATTAACCTATTATCAGAAGTTAACCTCAATCCCTCTATTTTGTTCTTTTGTCTAAGCATTGCTTTAACTTCATCTTTTGGAAATACCTTCTCTACTCCATTGCTGCTTAACCTACAATGAGTAATGATTCCTCTTTTATCTCTATAACAGGCTAAACACTGCATAAATGCCTCCTAAAATAAGTTGGAGGGTATGAAACAGATAAACCTTACTGGCTTATGCCTCATACCCTCTTAATGAATGCTACTATTTAATTGTGATTAATACATATGTCCCCTAGCTGCAGCCTCAGGGTCATAGCCTGTCACCTTTCCAACATTAGCTTTTGCATCAGCAAATGGGTTAGTACTGCCACCTCCATTGCCATTACTACCTGTTCCACCACTTGTCTGCTGACCACCCATCGTAACCTGACCACCTGAGACATGCTGACTTCCACTGATATCCTGTACATTATCAACATTGAAACCAGCACTTCTTAATTGATTGATAGTGGTCTGACTTAATGCACCCTCATCATCTGGATTAGTAGATGCCTGAATGATGATGCCATTATAGTTCTCTCCATGCTTGACCATATGTCCGAAATGTCCGTCATGGTTCTGAGATAAGAGATAATACTTTCCATAGCTCTTATAAACTCCACTCTGCATCACACCATTTCCATCCATGTAATACCAGCCCTTATCTACCTCGTCCTGAATCCAACCTGATGCATACCCTCCTGATGAAAGCTTGTACTTCCATGAACCATCTGCTTGTGTCTCCCAGTACTGACTGTATGGAAGCTCTGCTGCTTGTGCTTCTATGGTATTGGTGATGGTGCTAAGATACTGCCCTAATGGATTGGCTTGAACGATAGGAGCTCCTGCTAACAGTAATAATGCTCCTGTGGTGATAACTAACCTCTTGATTTTATTATGCTTTCTCTGATTCATCTGATAAACCTCTCCTTCCTGTACTCTACCCATCTTTTCCCTTGCCATTAGCTGGATTGTAACGCTGAACTACCAGTGAAGCAAGGTATTTTTCTTATTGGATTTTATAACCATATTATTTCCATGCTATCAGTGCATGTCAAAATTCTCATTTTTAAATGTACACTGTTAAAATTCTGATAATTGGTAATAAAAGTGCAGAACAGATAAACTTGAAATTTAACTGTTCTACACCCTCTATGCTTGACATTCTATTCATAATGTTTATTCAGTTTTAACTAATGTGAACTCCATCATTTTTATTGTATTCTTGCTTTACGCCATCCATAGCTTTTCTTGCTATGTACATATCGTATTCTATACCAGTTAACTTTCCATCTCCATCAAGATCCCACTCTGTTTGATATGCATTATTTCTATCAACTGTCATGCCATCATAATCACCACCTGTCTTATTGCCATCACTATCTATATTTTTAGAATTAGGAGTTGATGAATTATTATTTATCTGTGTTGTGGTGTTATCTGCTGTTGGAATACTTGATAAACTCTTTTCTGTTACGCCAGTGTTACGTACTTCTGATAAACCAGAAGTGATTGCTCCAAATGTACCGTCATGATTTTGATTAAATGTAAGTGATATGCTCTTACCATTGATGTTGTATACTCCATTAGTGGAAATCATACGCCCAAACGTACCATCATGGGAAACATTCATGAGGTAAGTTTTGCCTGTACTCTGATCCGTCACCAGTCCTGCATACATCACAGATCCATCCTCTGCACCTAACAAATACCAATGACCTGTGACATCATCTTGAAACCAAGTGTTCTTAAGATAACCTCCTGCATTATCTGATACTTGCCAACGATCTCCTGATCCCACCCATCTTGTTGACTGATCTGCATACACAGACATTGAAGTTCCCAGTATCATCAATGCTGACAGACCAGCAATTAAACATTTTCTCATTGTATGCCCTCCAAATTTTCCCTTGCCATTTGCTGGATTGTAACGCTGAGCCACCAATGAAGCAAGGCATTTTTTAAATATACACTGTTAAAATACGAGTAGTAAAAGAGGATAACAGATACCTGCCATCCTCCCATAAATTCTGTATGTAGATTTATTTAAAATCCTATCTGTGGCCCTCCACCAGTACCACCGCCATCAAACTGACTCCAGTCAACTTTGCTAGACCATTCTTCTACTTGTTTCCTGTTGTATTCATCTATTGCATCATAGATAGCTTTTTCTCCACCAGTCCATTTCTCTTGTCCACCAGTTTTATCTTCCGATGTATTGGTAGAAGTATCCGTTAAACCTACCTGCTTGGTCTGGACGATACCATTGACTGTCCATGCACCATCATTATTTACTGTATAGCCGTCAACAGTAGCATTTACTGCAATGTAGCCATTGGAATTGAAATAATAACTTTCTGCAATGCCGTCATTGTTTCCATCTACCCACTGCCAGCCTGAATTATACCATGTAGTATTATTCTCATTAGTGCCATACCACCAACCAACAGTATCTTTCTGCCAGCCAGAAGCAAATGCAGGAATACATGATAATACTGATAAACCAGCAGTCAAGGCTATAAGTACAATTTTCTTCTTCATACTAATATCTACTCTCTCCTATTCTCTAACAAAGTCTGTAAAGAATGTCCCATTAAATACTGCTAAATAATCTCTGTTATCATAGAAAACAAATAAATACCTGCCATCTGCGCCTTCATAGTTGAATTCGTGTGTTCCGTCTACAATCTCACCATTTTCAAGCGTGATCGAATCAAACTCACAGTACATCGTCTGGCTTTCAACAGCTAATTTTCCATTCTTAACTGTAAAAATAAGTTTTTCAGAAGGTGTTTTTACAACTCCATTTTTCCAAACATATGTGCCTGTATATTTGTTTATATCCGAATTTTCGTTATTATCTGCATTTAAACTTACCTGCTTTGTCTGGACAACACCATTCACAGTCCATGCACCATCATTATTTACACTGTAACTATCTGGTGTGCTTGTATTGGATAACATATAGCCAGACGTATTGAAATAATAACTTTCTGCAATGCCGTCACCATTTCCATCAATCCATTTCCATGTTGAAGCTGGATAAGAACCATTATCCTCCTGATACCACCAGCCTTTGGAATCCTGTTTCCACTGACCTGCAAATGCAGGCATACATGATAATACTGATAAACCAGCAGTCAACGCCAATACTGCAAATTTCTTATTTTTCATTGTCCCATTCCTCCATCATACGTTCTAATTCTTCTGGACCATATTCCATATCAAGGTCAACTCTCTTAATTTCAAGCTGATCTTCTCCAGTACCGATTTTACAACCAACCATGTACTCTTCAATCATAACTGCAAACAAGTATGCTCTCTGTGCTGACACCTCTTCATCTAACTCGATTTCCAGTTCATCATCTCTGCTGAACTGCATTTTCTCAAAGTTCGGAATATCTCCATCAGCATATAAACCCATAAATGCTTTCAAGTTATCCTCATTATAGAAGTCCCGTTTTTCTTTTTCTGTGATATCTCTATTAAACACTAATGTCACAACATTTCCCATTTCCTTCTCTGCTGGTACTTCTATTCTGCTATCATAATTACTGATTGCACTTATTTTCAGTTCCATACGCTCTCTCATTTCCATGATAGCACTATCTGAAATACCTGCAACCTTTGATGATTGTACAGTCATTTTATCTTTTATCTCCTGAAACTTTGCTCCTATCTTTTTCATTCCTGCTGTAAATCTTGGAGCCAACCATGTAGTACCCATATCTACCATTTTTTCAGTACCTTTACTAAGCACTGCCGTTCCAACTATCTCTGCTATTATCATTTTATATGTCCCCCATCCTTTTTGAATGGAAAACTAAAAAGCAGGGGTGCCAAACTACTCCACGTCAACACTCCTGCTGTTTTTATGTACAACAAATAAACTCCTAACCAATTCCATCTTGTCTTATGATGCTATTTCGACTATAATGGAATGGCATAGCAGTGTAGCCCACGGTGAAGAGTGTTTCGCAAGAACACCTTTCACGTCTACCAAGTGTTACCAGCACTTAGGTAGACGCTATGCTTTTTAGTTTTCTAATGCCATTCTATCACGGACAGGGAACATATTCAACTGATTTATTTGCTATGCCCTTGTCATCCAGTTCAATCCTATGCAATCATTTAAACACCACCAGCCTCTCTTTCTTAACTACATCCATATCATAACGCTGAAACTCTATTTTGACTGTGGTGTAAGTGCCGGAATTGCATTACACATTTTAGACAAGATGCCAGAATGTATTCTATGCAGTTTTGGTAATTGCACTCTTTTCCAAATCCTATTTTTCCATATGCTAAACAGCATCTTTTATTTTATATCCTTATAAACTCTATCAGCCCCATTTCTTATTCCACATGCCACCTGATTTCATATTTTCATAGAGGAAAAACATCTATTTTTCCCAATGCTAACTTTCCATCTACACCTGATGTCATAGGGGAAAAACATCTATTTTTCCTAATGCCAACTTTCCATCTACACCTGCTTTCTTGTACCTGTATACTTTCCTTTCTCTATGCTGGCTTGCTTATCCATGCTTTTCAACCGATTCCGTATTGTCCGATCGGATACGCCATACATAGAAGCTATTTCCTTGTTACTCCAGCCAGCAGCCTTAAGCTCCTTGATATGATCATTGTCAAGGTTCTTCTTTAATGCTGGTTTTACAATGCCATTCTTAACATCCTGCTGATGCTTTGTTATGCCAGCACATGTAAGCTGATTATTTTTCATGTCCTGCATGTCAAGATAACTCAGTAAACAGGACACCAGTACAGTATCATCCATACTTACTCCATACGCCATCTGCCTTAACTGCAATGCCAGTGCATCATAATGGCAGTCATGGTTTTTCCTTAATCTACCAATAAACTCTGCCATCTCCATCATGTTCATGTCCCTCACCATTTCTTATGTCCTATATTTTAAATGATATACCTATTCTTTTCATGTCATCTGCACATGTAGAAAGTTCCTTATCCATGTAGTATCTTATATCCAGATATTTTTGGTAATTGGTAATTTCCTCAGTTATGCTATTCTGTATTGTCACATAGCAGATCTCTTTTCTCTGGATATAGTATATATATTTCAATGTCGCAAATCACGCCTTAGAACTGGTTTTTAACAGTGCACCATGAAATCTCTATGTTAGGAGGATTGCATAAAAGTGAGGGCACAGAAACACCATGCCCTCATAAACGTATCTTTTTCTATGAATGTCGATTGCGTCTATTTTTCTTACGTCCATCACCAGCAGCTGACGTATCAGGTACTTCTGGTTCTGTCGCAACTGGCTGAATCTCTGATTCCTCTTTTCCTTCAGGAGTGGTTTCCTGATTCCCCAGTAAACCATCCTCCATGTTATCCGATGCTTTTTCTTCATCCTGTCCAGCATTTTCCACCAATGCAGATACATTCAATTCTACTGCCTCTACTGGTTTATTTTCCATATTTTTCTCAGCCAGATGCACATCCTCCACCAGACTGTCCAGACACGCAGCTCCAAGCCGCACATCATCTCTTAACTGGCACAGATTCCGAATAAAATCAGGATAAACCTCTCTCTCATGGTCTGTCAGTTCCAGCACATTCACTGTGCAAGCTCTCTCAAGGTCAAGCTGAAATCTCCTGCACAGATTGGAAATCTTCTCAAAGGACGTAGCTTTTCTTTTTCCACTGCCCTTCACATAAACACCTCTCTGCACCGGAATAATCTCACCTGCACAGGTTAACATTTTAATCGCACCAGCAACCACACCATCCGTCACCTCTGCACTCACCTTACTCTGAACATATTTTACAATGTCATTTCTGCTTACTGGCTGTTCACGATCACCCATAAACTCCAGTACCAGATGCTTCACCTCTGCTGACTTTGATGTAAATACCATGCTCTCCACTCTTTCCATAACGTCTTATCTCCTTTTCAAAAGTATTTTTTTATTTCTTATATCAATACTTTAACGCTGCTATCCAAAACTGTCAGTGGTGTTACTGCAAGGAAGTCACATCATGATTTTAGGGAGTTTGCACAGAAATTTATCTATTTTTCCCTATGCCACCTTACTTGCTGACCTTTAACATTACTTCCATGCAGTCTCCACATATAATGTTGATATCCTTAGTGGCACGTACACTATTTCCACAACAAGGACATACATATTTTCTGGTGCTGGTTTTCTTTGGTTTCCCGTCCGTATCAGCACCAGTCCCAGTCTCTCCACCTGTACCAGTGCCTCCACCACCTACCGAAGCAATCTCAGCACCTATCCTGTAATTTTCACATGCCACATCCAGTCCCCATGTATGGAGATTCCGAATAAACATTTCAGTTGGTTCTGTCACACTCCATCCTATATAAGTGGCTTTGCTGATTTTAAGTCCTCTCTGCTCAGATTCTCTCTTAAATTTGGTATTATGGTAACGCCCACCATTGGAAGTATCCTTAATGCCATTCTCCATACAGTAAATATGAACCATCTCATGCATCAAAGTAGCAAGCACATTTTCGATTGGACGTGATAAATATTCTGCCCCCAGATTCAACTCATAGTACCTCCCCGTACCAGAAGCCCATACCTTCTGTGTCGTACAATGTCCATACGCACCACGGCTTGATTGTATGGTTATCATGACTGCTGGTAGTGTATTGTTAAAGTAGTTTTGATTGAATACGTCATACGCATGTTCCAAACGTTTTGTATCCGTACTTAACATCCGTCCATCCTCCTGACTTTTTTTATTTATTAACAATGCACTGTCAAATTTTACGCAGTATTTATATTTCTGCCGTCTATTCATAAACAAAACAGAGTCACAGTACCACGTACTATGACTCCTGATCCATACGGTCTATGGTTTCCAGTACTCTCAAACATACCTTCTGTATCAGCCGGTAAGAAGCAACCACCAGAACGGCGTACATACCAATAATCAATGCAACCGCAACCACTAAAAGCACATAACCAATAAACATAATCAATACCTCCATTTCAGAATGTCGGCATTGTAACGCTGCCAGCCCAGCGATTTCAATGGTGTGATTGCACAGAAATAATCCTGCTGGTTTATCTATTATTTCCTATCATTTTCCCAACTTATCTCCAACCATAATCCCAAAATCCCATTCCCATCCAAACCCCACAACACCCTCTCTGGATTGCCAGAATACCCCTTAAACCCATTTCCTACCTTTACCCAAACATTCCCCTACAAAACACCAAAAACCCCTGAAAACCCCCTTTAAATCTGTCTCTTATACACATCTCCGAGCCCACGAGACATGCGCAGATCTC
>OWIK01000320.1_pt1 | contig 17418 bp, 10 predicted proteins | sample 1732691 | NCBI WGS metagenome assembly OWIK01 (sample SAMN05065743, study PRJEB22554) | human gut metagenome | biome: ENVO:2100002; feature: ENVO:00000062; material: ENVO:00002003 | host: Homo sapiens | place: USA | reverse complement strand
GAAACGAGGTCTGCGAAGCAGGAAGCCCATTGGCTTTAGACAATGGGTAGTTCACACGGCATATGCCCGTGCCCACTGCGTCCGAAATAGCATGAAGGTGATCCTGGTGCTCGGTCTGTCGTTTCTTCTGATGGCAGTGGAAACGTGGCTGAAAGGAATCGTTTCGGTATCCGGGCTTTTGGCGGTTGTGAGCATGGCGTGCATGTTGAAGGCAAGATGTGTGCCGGAGGTTTCGAAGCGCCTGTCTGAAAAATTCGGCAAGCTCTGGTTGGCAGCGGAAGTCGTGCTGTTTGTGTTGGTCGGTGCAGCGGTCGATATCCGGTATACAGCAAGCGCTGGTGCGAGTGCGCTTTTGATGATCGGGATTGCGCTCCTGTTTCGTGCAGCAGGCGTGTTCTTGTGTATGGCAGGAACGCAGCTAAATAAAAAAGAGCGGCTGTTCTGTGTGATCGCCTATCTGCCGAAAGCAACCGTACAGGCGGCGATCGGGTCGGTTCCGCTGAGTCTCGGTCTGCCGTGCGGACAGCTTGTGCTCTCGGTTGCAGTGCTTGCGATTCTCGTGACCGCGCCGATTGGAGCGATCGGGATGGACAAAACGTATCGGAGGCTGTTGGTGCATGAAGGCGGCGCGGCTGGGGAGAACCCCGGCGCATGAAATCTGCCTGCGGAAAGCTACATGGGAACTTCCGCACGTCAGTGCCCCAGTTCCTCCGCGCCATTCGCAAAACGCATCTGCGATGCTCACCGCTGCTTACGCAGCTACTTTTGCTCATAAGAGTAGCGCTCCCTCTGTAGCCTTCCGCAGGCAGATTTTCATGCGAGCATGAAATCTGCCCGCGGAAAGCTACATGGGAACTGGAAAAATTAAAAAACCTCTTTACAAATGAAAAAAGATAGGGTAGACTACATTGCATGAAAAATAGTGTCGTACATAAGATGTAGGCTGACAAAGGGGTCAGGAAACTTGCATTGCAGGTTTCCTGACCCCTTTCTTTCTGTAACATGGGTTCCATGTTACAGAAAGAGGCACTGACGTGCCTGAGATGCGCACTCGCGCGAAGATGAAAAATGTCGCAAGCGACCGCGCTCGGCGCGAGAATGTGCCAAGGCACATTCTTTTATGTGTAACATGGGTTCCATGTTACAGAAAGAGGCACAATCTTTTATGGATAACAAAGTATTTTTATGAACGGCACACTGACAGTAGGAAATGCTGTTGCAGGGCAGCAAGGAGGAGAGCATGGGCGTAAAATATGTATTTGTGACCGGCGGCGTTGTGTCCGGTCTCGGAAAAGGAATTACCGCAGCTTCGTTGGGACGGCTGCTCAAAGCGAGAGGATATCATGTAACCATGCAGAAGCTGGATCCCTATATCAATGTGGATCCCGGTACGATGAATCCGATCCAGCACGGAGAGGTATTTGTAACAGATGATGGCACGGAGACAGACCTGGATCTGGGACATTACGAACGGTTTATCGATGAAAGCCTGGATCAGAATTCCAACGTTACAACGGGTAAAATTTACTGGTCGGTTCTGCACAAGGAACGTCATGGAGATTACGGCGGCGGTACCGTACAGGTCATTCCTCATATTACAAACGAAATCAAATCGAAATTTTACCGGGAGAAGTCCCCGGAGGAAGATACCATTTCTATTATAGAAGTCGGCGGTACAGTCGGCGATATCGAAAGCCAGCCGTTTTTGGAAGCGATCCGTCAGTTTCAGCACGAGATGGGACGGGAAAATGCCATCCTGATTCAGGTTACATTGATTCCATATTTAAAGGCATCCGGTGAAATGAAAACAAAGCCGACCCAGATGAGCGTCAAGCAGCTGCAGAGTATGGGGATCTGGCCGGATATCCTGGTTTGCCGTTCGGATTATCCGATTGATGAAAAAATGAAAGAAAAGATCGGATTATTCTGTAATGTGAAAAAGGAACATGTTTTGCAGAATCTGGATGCACCGTCCCTTTATGAAGTGCCGATGATGATGGAAGAAGAGCATTTGGCTCAGGCAGTCTGTGAATGTCTGAATCTGCCCTGTCCGGAGCCGAATCTGGCAGACTGGAAAAAGATGCTGGAGGATCTGCATCATCCCACCAGTTCTGTCACCATCGCGCTGGTTGGCAAATATGTAGCTCTGCATGATGCTTATTTGAGCGTAGCGGAAGCCTTAAAGCACGGCGGCATCGCAAACCGCGCACAGGTCAACATTCGTTGGATCGATGCAGAAGAGCTGACACCGGAAAATCTGGAGGAATATCTGCACGATGTGGACGGCATTTTGGTACCGGGCGGATTCGGACAGAGAGGAACGGAAGGAAAGATTCTTGCAATCGGTTATGCAAGACGCAACAAAATTCCGTATCTTGGGCTGTGCCTTGGCATGCAGCTTGCGATTGTTGAATTTGCAAGAAACGTAGCAGGACTTTCCAAAGCGGCGAGCATTGAGCTCGATCCCGAAACGCCTGATCCGGTCATCGCACTGATGCCGGAACAAAACGGAATTACCAATCTTGGCGGTACTTTAAGACTGGGCGCATATCCCTGTGTCCTGCAGCCGGAAACACTGGCCCATAAGCTGTATGGAAAGACAGAGATTTCCGAACGTCACCGCCACAGATATGAAGTCAACAATGATTACCGGGAAGTGCTGACGAAAAACGGCATGGTACTTTCCGGACTGTCTCCGGACGGAAGAATCGTGGAGATGATCGAATTAAAAGAGCATCCGTTCTTCGTTGCAACACAGGCACACCCGGAATTCAAATCCAGACCGAACCTGCCGCACCCGCTGTTTGAGGGCTTTGTAAAAGCGGCAGTAGCATATGAAGCGGCAGGCAGCAGCGCCGTTTAAATAAGGAGGACTACCATGGGAGAAAATCAGGTACAGCAGGGACTTTACAGCCAGAGCTTTGAACATGATAACTGCGGCATCGGAGCGGTGGTTAATATCAAAGGCAGAAAAGACCACCAGATTGTTGCAGATGCGTTAAAAATTGTAGAACAGCTAGAACACCGTGCCGGAAAGGACGCGGAGGGAAAAACCGGAGACGGCGTCGGAATTCTGACTCAGATTTCCCATCGCTTTTTTTCCAGAGTATGTCAGGAAATCGGCATCGAGCTCGGCGGCGAAAGAGAATACGGAATCGGCATGTTCTTTTTCCCGCAGAACGAGTTAAAGCGCAGCCAGGCGAAGAAGATGTTTGAGATTATTGTAGAAAAAGAAGGCATGAAGTTTTTAGGCTGGAGAGAAGTTCCGACTGCGCCGGAGGTGCTGGGACATAAGGCAAGAGAATGTATGCCTGTCATTTGCCAGGGCTTTGTCAAAAAGCCGGAAAATATTGCAGCAGGGCTGGACTTTGACAGAAAGCTCTATGTGGTACGCCGCGTATTTGAGCAGAGTAACGATAATACCTATGTGCCGTCCTTATCGAGCCGGACCATCGTGTATAAGGGTATGTTTCTGGTGGGACAGCTGAGAACCTTCTTTAAGGACCTACAGGATGCAGAATATGATTCCGCGATTGCAATTGTCCATTCCAGATTTTCGACCAATACGAATCCCAGCTGGGAGCGTGCACATCCGAACCGGTTTATTGTGCATAACGGTGAGATCAATACGATCAAGGGCAATGCGGATAAGATGCTGGCGCGGGAGGAAACAATGTGTGCACCGCGGTTCTCGGCAGATGATTTAACGAAGGTGCTTCCTGTAGTCAATACAAATGGATCGGACTCCGCAATGCTGGACAATACACTGGAATTTCTGGTAATGAGCGGAATGGAGCTGCCGCTTGCGGTCATGATTACAATCCCGGAGCCCTGGGCCCACAATGATACGATTTCCCAGGAGGGACGCGATTTCTATCAGTACTATGCGACGATGATGGAGCCCTGGGATGGTCCTGCTTCCATCCTGTTTTCGGACGGTGACCTGATGGGCGCTGTTCTGGACAGAAACGGTCTGCGTCCCTCCAGATATTATATTACAGACGATGACAGACTGATCCTTTCTTCTGAAGTCGGTGTCCTGGAAATTTCCGCAGAGCATATTTTGAAAAAAGAGCGACTGCATCCCGGTAAAATGCTGCTGGTGGATACTGTAAAGGGCGAAGTTTTAACAGACGAAGAAATCAAGGAGACCTACGCGAAGCGGGAGCCTTACGGCGAATGGCTGGATTCCAATCTGGTTACGCTGCATGAGTTAAAAATTCCGAATGAAAGGATTCCTTCTTATAATAAAGAAGAACGGGCGCGTCTGCAGAAAGCGTTTGGTTACACCTACGAGGAATACCGGGAGGGTATCTGCTCGATGGCGTTAAACGGAACCGAACGGATCGGCGCGATGGGTGTGGATACACCGCTGGCTGTCCTTTCCAAAGAATATCAGCCGTTGTTTTACTATTTCAAGCAGCTGTTCGCACAGGTAACGAACCCTCCGATCGATGCGGTCCGGGAAAAAATCGTCACTTCCACAACCGTATATGCCGGCAAGAACGGAAATCTTCTGGAAGAGAAGCCGGAAAACTGTCAGGTACTGAAGATCAATAATCCGATCCTGACAGACCTCGACCTGTTGAAGATCCGCACGATGAAAAAGCCCGGCTTTAAGGTTGTTTGTGTGCCGATCATTTTCTATAAGAGCACACCGATGGATCGCGTGCTGGAGCATCTGTTCGTACAGGTGGATAAGGCGTACCGGGAGGGTGCGAATATCCTGATTCTTTCCGACCGCGGTGTGGATGAAAACCATGTTGCAATCCCGTCGCTGCTGGCAGTTTCCGCCGTACACAAGCATCTGGTCAAGACGAAAAAATGTACGGCACTGTCCATTATCCTGGAATCCGGCGAGCCGAGGGAGGTGCACGATTTTGCGGCGCTGTTAGGCTACGGTGCGTGCGCGGTCAACCCGTATCTGGCCCATTCCACCATCGCAGAGCTGGTAGAAGACGGTCTGCTGAACAAGGATTATTATGCGGCAGTAGAAGATTATGACCATGCGATTTTGCAGGGCATCGTAAAGATTGCGTCCAAGATGGGTATTTCCACGATTCAGTCCTATCAGGGCAGCCAGATTTTCGAGGCGATCGGCATTTCGCAGGAGGTCATCGATGCGTACTTTACCGGAACCGTCAGCAGGATCGGCGGTATTACCTTAAAGGATATCGCAGCACAGACGGACGCGCAGCATTCCAAGGCGTTTGATCCGCTGGGACTGGCAACAGACCTGACGCTGTCCTCCATGGGCAGACATAAGATGCGCAGCCAGGGCGAGGAACACCGTTACAATCCCCAGACGATCCATATGCTGCAGCAGGCGACAAGGGATGGCAGCTACGAAAAGTTCTGCGAATATACAAAGATGGTGGATAAAGAGGAAACCGGTTATCTGCGCAGCCTGATGGACTTCAACTTCCCGGAGACTGGTGTTCCGATTGAAGAAGTAGAGAGCGTAGAGTCCATCGTAAAGCGGTTTAAGACCGGTGCGATGTCTTACGGTTCGATTTCCGAGGAAGCGCATGAAGCGCTGGCGATCGCCATGAATAAACTACACGGCAAATCCAACAGCGGTGAAGGCGGCGAGAGCGATGAGCGTCTGGAATCCGCAGGAACCGATCATGACAGAAGCTCTGCGATCAAGCAGGTGGCAAGCGGACGTTTCGGCGTAACGAGCCGGTATCTGGTCAGTGCAAGAGAGATTCAGATCAAAATGGCTCAGGGTGCAAAACCCGGCGAGGGCGGACATCTTCCTGCCAAGAAGGTGTATCCCTGGATTGCAAAGACAAGACATTCCACACCCGGTGTGAGCCTGATTTCTCCTCCGCCTCATCATGATATTTATTCCATCGAGGATCTGGCACAGTTAATTTACGACTTGAAAAATGCGAATAAATATGCACGAATTTCCGTTAAATTGGTTTCGGAAGCCGGTGTCGGAACCGTTGCAGCCGGTGTTGCAAAAGCAGGTGCACAGGTAATCCTGATTTCCGGTTATGACGGCGGTACAGGTGCTGCGCCCATCAGCTCTATCCATAATGCAGGACTTCCGTGGGAGCTGGGACTGGCAGAAACCCATCAGACTCTATTGCAGAATGGTCTGAGAAACCGCGTTGTCATCGAGACAGACGGTAAGCTCATGAGCGGCAGGGATGTTGCGATGGCAGCTCTTCTGGGAGCAGAGGAATTCGGCTTTGCAACTGCTCCGCTGGTAACCCTTGGCTGTGTCATGATGCGTGTCTGCAACCTGGACACCTGTCCGATGGGTATCGCAACCCAGAATCCGGAGCTGCGCAAGCGCTTTATCGGAAAACCGGAATACGTCATTAACTTCATGACCTTTATTGCGCAGCAGCTGCGGGAGTACATGGCAAAGCTTGGCGTCAGAACGGTAGATGAGATGGTAGGGCGTACCGATCTGTTAAAGAAAAAGGATGGTCTGACCGGAAGAAAAGCGACGATCGATTTGAGCAGAATCCTGTACGAGGGCGCACAGGCGGAAAGAAAGGTCAGTGTTTTCGATCCTGCATGCGCATATGATTTCAAACTGGAAAAGACAAAGGATGAATCCGTTTTATTAAAGAAGAAAGAAGTAAAGGCAGCCATTGCGAACGGAACAGAAATTTCCTGCAGCGTGAAGCTGACCAATACCGACCGTACCTTCGGCACACTTCTGGGCGCAGAAATCACAAGACAGCATCCGGAAGGACTGCCCGAGGATACCATCACGATTCACTGCGAAGGCGCAGGCGGACAGAGCTTCGGTGCATTTTTGCCAAAAGGTCTGACCTTATCGCTGTGCGGTGACAGCAACGACTATTTCGGCAAGGGACTTTCCGGCGGCAAGCTGGCAGTCTTTGCTCAGGAAAAAGCGAAATTTAAACCGGAAGAAAATATTATTATCGGCAACGTTGCCCTTTACGGCGCAACAAGCGGGGAAGCTTATATCGCAGGTGTGGCAGGAGAACGGTTCTGTGTCCGCAATTCCGGTGCAACTGCTGTTGTAGAAGGCGTCGGAGAGCATGGCTGCGAGTATATGACTGGTGGTCATGTGGTTGTACTGGGACCTACCGGCAAAAACTTTGCGGCAGGTATGAGCGGCGGCATCGCTTATGTACTGGATGAAGAAAGCTGTCTGTATAAAAACCTGAACAAGGAAATGGTACTCATGGAGAAGGTGGAGACCAAGTTTGACCAGGAGGAGCTCCGTGCCATGATCGAGGCGCATGTGCGCAATACCGGTTCCAAAAAGGGACAGGAGGTACTGGATCACTTTAAAGAGTATCTGCCGAAGTTCAAAAAGATTATTCCTGGAGATTACAAGCGGATGCTGCAGCTGTCCTCCCAGTTTGAGGAACAGGGCATGAGCCGCCAGGAAGCGCAGATTGAGGCATTCTATGCGAGTGTCGGCAGCAGAGCGTAACGGGAGGAAACAGTCATGGGGAAACCTACAGGTTTTTTGGAATATGAGCGTAAAGACGGACCGGTGACGGCTCCAAAGGAAAGAATCAAAAATTTTAAGGAATTTCACGGACAGCTGCCGGAAGAGGAGCAGCGTCTGCAGGGAGCGCGCTGCATGGAATGCGGCGTTCCCTTCTGCCAGGCGGGTACAATGATTGCCGGAATGGCTTCGGGATGCCCGCTGCATAATCTGGTGCCGGAGGTCAACGATCTGGTCTGGCACGGCAACTGGGAACAGGCTTATGTCCGTTTGTCAAAGACTCACTGCTTCCCGGAATTTACTTCCAGGGTCTGCCCCGCGCTGTGTGAGGCGGCCTGTACCTGCGGGCTGCACGCAAAACCGGTTTCCACGAAGGAAAATGAACGTGCGGTCATTGAATATGCTTACGCGAATGGTCTGGTAAAAGGCGAAGAACCAAAGGTACGCACCGGAAAGAAGGTCGCGGTCATCGGCAGCGGTCCGGCCGGATTGTCTGCAGCCTGGAACCTGAACAAACGCGGACACAGCGTAACGGTCTATGAACGTCATGACAGAGTCGGCGGTCTGCTGCGCTACGGCATTCCGAATATGAAGCTGGACAAGAGCATCATCGACAGAAGGATCGAAGTCATGAAGGCTGCCGGCATCAAGTTTATCTGCAACGCAGATGTTGGAAAAGATATTTCCGGCAAGGAGCTGGAAAAAGAATACGACCGCGTGATTCTTTGCGGCGGGGCCTCCCATCCAAGAGATATCCATGTGCCCGGCAGGGATGCAAAAGGCATCTGGTTTGCGGTGGATTTTCTGGGAACTGTAACAAAGCAGCTCCTGGATACAAATTTTGAAAAAGTGCCCTATGAGCTGGCAAAAGGAAAAAATGTGCTGGTAATTGGCGGCGGAGATACCGGAAATGACTGTGTCGGAACTTCGATTCGGCTGGGTGCGGCAAGCGTGACACAGCTGGAGATGATGCCGAAAGCGCCGGAGTGTCGGGCAGCATCTAATCCCTGGCCGGAATGGCCGAAGGTCTTAAAGACCGATTACGGTCAGGAAGAAGCAATCGATGTATTCGGTCATGATCCGAGAGTTTACCAGACAACCGTAACAGAATTTAAAAAGAAAAAAGACGGAACCGTATGCAGTGCGGTGCTGGTAAGCCTTGAGCCGAAGAAGGATGAAAAGACCGGACGGCTTTCGATGGTTCCCATCGAGGGCACACAGAAGGAAATTCCGGTGGATCTGGTGCTGATTGCAGCCGGATTTTTAGGCAGTGAGGGTTACGTTGCAGAGAGTTTTGGTGTAAAATTAAATGCGAGAACCAATGTGGAAACCGTAAACGGCTCTTACCGCACCGGAAAAGAGAAGATTTTCACTGCGGGAGATATGCACAGAGGTCAGTCACTGGTCGTATGGGCGATTGCCGAAGGCAGGGAAGCCGCAAAGGAAGTGGATAAGTCGTTGATGGGATACACCTACGAGTGACACCACACCGGATCTCCAGCCCAAAAGCCGACCGTGCTTGCACGAAGAAGGCTTTTGGGCTGGAGACCCGCCGAAGCATTCGAAAATTCACAACAGCAATTCAGGGAACAGGCGGACAGAGTGTCCGCTAAAGAGGAGAGAGAAGCATGAAAACCAGAGAAGAAATTCTGCAAATGGTAGAGAATGAAGACGTTGAATTCATTCGTCTGCAGTTTACAGACATGTTCGGCACGCTAAAAAACGTTGCCGTGACCGCTACCCAGCTGCAGTATATGAAAGACAACCGCTATCTGATTGACGGTTCCTGCATGTACGGAGAATTGAGAACCGGGGAAGAGGATATGTATCTGTGCCCGGATTTGGATACCTTTGTAATCCTGCCATGGAGACCGCAGCAGGGAAAAGTTGCAAGACTTTTGTGTGATGTCTGCAGGGCAGATGGAACACCGCTTGCGGTCAGCCCGAGAGAAATCCTGAAAAAGACGATAGAAAAGGTCGAAAAGGAAGGATATACGTTTCAGATTGATCCGGAATGTGAATTTTTCCTGTTCCACGAGGACGAAAACGGCGTGCCGACAACCGTAACCCATGAAAAGGCCGGATATATGGATATCAGCCCGCTGGATCTGGGAGAAAATGCCCGCCGTGATATGGTGATGACGCTGGAAGATATGGGGTTTGAAATCGAATCCTCCCATCATGAAAAAGCGCCCGGACAGCATGAAATTGACTTCCGTTATGCGGGTGCGATGGAAACCGCGGACCGGATTGTGACGTTCAAGACGGCAGTGCGTTCCATTGCAAAGCGGTTCGGTCTTTATGCGACTTTTATGCCGAAGCCAAAGGCTGGTACAGCGGGTTCCGGCATGCATATCAATATTTCCCTGTTTCAGAATGGGAAAAATATCTTCAGCGATCCGGAAGCGGAAGATGGTTTAAGTCAGGAAGCAAAATGGTTCATGGGCGGTATTATGGCCCATGTCAAAGGTATGTGTGCTGTGACGAATCCTCTGGTCAACTCCTATAAGCGTCTGACCTCCGGCTGTGACGCACCAAGAGATATCATCTGGACAACCAAAAACCATAATACCCTGCTTCGGATTCCCTTTATGCGGGGAGAGGATACCAGGATCGAACTGCGTTTTCCCGATCCGTCTGCAAATGCGTATTTGACGATTGCACTCTGCATGGCCGCAGGACTGGATGGAATCGCAAAGCATCTGGATCCCGGAGCGGAATCTGCGCGACTGTTTGCAAGCAGAACGGAGGCGGAAAAGGCCGCAGCCGGTATCGATCATCTGCCGGATACGCTGCGTGAAGCAGTTGCGTTCATGGAAGAGGATTCTTTTGTAAAAATGGTTCTCGGACAGGAGTTCGTGGATCTTTATGTAGAAGCAAAAAAAGCTGAGTGGAATGAGTACATGTCCCAGGTATCCGAATGGGAAGTAGATAAATATCTGTATCGCACTTAAAGGAGTGACAGGATGAGCAGCATCATAATTGTTTTGCCGAAGCTCGAGGACGCAAAACATATCAAAGACATCCTCGCCCGGCGGGGACTGACGGCTGCTGCACTCTGCACAACAGCTTCCATGGCGCTTTCACAGGTACACCAGCTAGACAGCGGTGTCGTGATCTGCAGTTATCGGATCAGGGACATGCACTATACACAGCTGGCGGAATATCTGCCCGATTATTTTGATATGCTGTTGCTTGCTTCTACGTCGGAACTGGAAAGTGCACCGCACGATATGGTGACATTGACATATCCGATTCGTCCAAATGATCTTGCCAGTACTGTGGAGATGATGCTGACACAGCTGGACAGACGGTTAAAGAAGCGCAAAAGCCAGCCGAAAAAGAGAACGGAACAGGAACAGAACTATATTAACAATGCAAAATGGTTGCTGATGGAAAGAAATCATATGACAGAGCAGGAGGCGTTCCGCTATATTCAGAAAAGCAGCATGGATTCCGGCACGAACATGGTTGAAACCGCGCAGATGATTCTGCTGCTGATTTATGACGGATGAGGAAAAAGAACATGTTTACAATCAATGAAAATTACTTAAAACTGCAGGGAAGCTATCTTTTTTCCACAGTAGCAAAAAAGGTGGCTGCCTACAAAAGCATGCATCCGGACAAAACAGTCATCAGTCTCGGGATCGGAGATGTGACGCTGCCGCTTGCACCTGCGATTATCGAGGCGCTGCAGAAAGCGGTTGCCGAGATGGGCACAAAGGAAGGCTTTCATGGCTATGCACCGGAGCGGGGCTATGATTTTTTATTAAACGCGATTGCAAAAGAGGATTTTGCAGCACGGGGCTGCGAGATTTCTCCGGATGAGATTTTTGTATCGGACGGTGCAAAGTGTGATGTCGGAAATATTCAGGAGATTTTTGGAACCGATAATCTTGTTGCGGTCTGCGATCCGGTTTATCCGGTCTATGTGGATACGAATGTCATGGCAGGCAGAACCGGTGTATATGACAAAGCGCTGGGCACATATGAGGGACTGGTATACATGCCCTGTACCCAGGAAAACGGCTTTGCACCGAAGCTTCCTGATAAGACACCGGATCTGATCTACCTGTGCTTTCCCAATAATCCGACTGGTGCGGCGATTACAAAGGAAGCACTGCAGAAATGGGTCGATTATGCAAATGAAATTCATGCGGTCATTCTTTTTGATGCGGCATATGAAGCCTATATCACGGAAGAGAATATCCCACACAGCATCTATGAGTGTGAGGGTGCAAAGACCTGTGCCATCGAGATGCGCAGCTTTTCCAAAAACGCGGGCTTTACCGGACTGCGTCTCGGTTACACGGTTGTTCCCAAGGAACTTGTCAGCAATGGTGTGTCCTTAAATGACTTATGGCTTCGACGTCACGGCACGAAATACAACGGCGCGCCTTATATCGTCCAGCGCGCAGGTGAGGCGGTTTATTCGGAGGCAGGAAAGGCGCAGATCAGGGAGCAGATTGCCTACTACATGGAAAATGCCCGCCAGATACGCGAGGGCTTAATTGCAGCGGGTTATCAGGCCTTTGGCGGTGTCAATTCTCCCTATGTCTGGTTAAAAACCCCGGACAACCTGACCTCCTGGGAGTTCTTTGATAAGCTCTTAAACGAAGCACAGGTAGTCGGCACACCCGGCTCAGGATTCGGTGCAAGCGGCGAAGGGTATTTCCGCCTGACTGGCTTCGGAACACATGAAAATACAAAAGAAGCGATCAAACGGATTCAGGCTTTGAAGACGAAATAAGGATTCAGCTTTTGATCCGGAGAAAAAAATAAAAAACAACAGAATGTACGATCTGCGGACACTCTGTTGTTGAAAATTGAGAGGTTGTCGCACCTGCGGCAGCCTTTTTTTTATCGTATAGGAAACTTCGTTTCTATACGATAAAAAACGCTCCGCGAGGATCGCACTTTGGCGGAGTGGAATTATGTCGCTTGCGCGACCCGCCGCAGGCGGAGAATCCTGCGAAGCAGGATTCTATTTTCACTGCCTTCCATAAAATGCAGCACACCTCTTCCCCCATCCTTCCATATCCTAAAAGAAAAAGGATGCGTATGCCTTGAACAGGGTAAAGAGAGTTGTCCACGCGACCGCGGCAGAGGTAAACGGGCTTTCCGGAAAAGGTGTGACGGCAGCGGTGTTGGACACCGGGATCGCGCTGCATCCGGATCTTTCCGGGAGAATCGCAGGATTTGCAGACTTTGTCGGCGGACAGAAGCAGCCGTATGACGACAGCGGACATGGAACCCATGTGGCAGGCTGCCTGTGCGGAAACGGAAAATGCTCCAACGGTCTGTATGCCGGAATTGCGCCAGGCTGCCGTCTGGTAGTATGCAAGGTGCTGGACGAACGTGGGGACGGAAACGTTGCCGCCATGATAGAAGGCATCCGGTATGTGCTGGACACACGCCGGATTTATCATACGAGAATTTTGAATATTTCCGTCGGGATCGGCTCGATCCGGGAAGCTGCGCTCGAGCAGGAGCTGCTTTCTTGGATTGCAAAAGCATGGAATGCAGGGCTGTTCGTCGCAGTGGCTGCCGGAAACAACGGACCTGCCCCGGATTCTGTCTCTGCGATGGGTCTGCAGGCGCACGTCGTATCGGTCGGATGTCATGATGGAAGGCAGACCCCGGGACACAAAAATGCCTGCGCCGCTTATTCCGGGAGAGGTCCTGCAAACGGCAGGGTGAAAAAACCGGATCTGGTGGCGCCGGGAAGCGGCATCATTTCCTGCAATGCCTGGTATCGGAAAAATCATTTCTGCTCGGTAAATCATCCGTATACGGCAAAGAACGGGACCTCGATGGCAGTTCCGGCAGTCAGCGCGGCAGCAGCACTTTTGTGGGAAAAGGAGCCGCATCTGACAAACGAACAGGTACGGGAACGGTTGCTATACCATGCGCAGGATCTGGGAGAAAACTGGGGGATGCAGGGCTGGGGAATGCTTCATGTAGGCAGAGCGTTAAAGGGATAAATTTTTTTGTTTCAGAAGGATTGACAAAAATTGGATGATTGTATACAATGATACCTGAATTACAGAACACACTGCTTGGAAGAAAGCGGCGAGCAAACGAAGGAGAAGGAATCATGAACAATACATTTACTAACCGTCCGGTCACCATGAATGAGAACAAGAACCTGCTCGAGATCGAAGAGCATATGTACATTCTGGATGACGTGAAGAAGCCGAATGTTTTCCGGAATATGTTCCCTTATTCGGAAATTCCGAAGATTCCGTTCAATGACCGTACCGTTCCGCACGATATGCCAAAGGACATCTGGATTACCGATACGACGTTCCGTGACGGTCAGCAGTCACGCGCCCCTTATTCCACCGAGCAGATTGTAACGATTTATGACTATCTACACCGACTGGGCGGAGAAAATGGTCTGATCCGCGCCAGCGAATTTTTCCTTTACAGTAAAAAAGATCGGGATGCAGTGTATAAATGTCTGGAAAAAGGATATAAATTTCCCGAAATTACCAGCTGGATTCGCGCGAGCAAGGAGGACTTCAAGCTGGTGAAAGAGATCGGCATGAAGGAAACCGGTATTCTGGTCAGCTGTTCCGATTATCACATTTTCATGAAATTGAAAATGACCCGCAAACAGGCAATGGAGCATTACCTGAGCGTCATCAAGGAGTGCCTGGAAGAGGGAATCAGTCCCAGATGCCATCTGGAGGATATCACGCGGGCCGATATTTACGGATATGTTGTTCCGTTTTGTCTGGAGCTGATGAAGCTGATGAAGGAATATCAGATTCCGATCAAAATCCGTGCCTGCGATACGATGGGCTACGGCGTCAACTATCCGGGTGCCGTTATCCCGAGAAGCGTACAGGGAATCATCTATGCGCTGCACACGCACGCGGGTGTTCCCCACGAGCTGTTGGAATGGCACGGACACAACGATTTCTATAAGGCAGTTGTCAATTCCTCGACGGCATGGCTGTATGGCTGCTCCGGTGTCAACACCTCGCTGTTCGGTATCGGCGAGCGTACCGGTAATACGCCTCTGGAAGCGATGGTATTTGAATATGCACAGCTGCGCGGCACGTTAAACGGCATGGACACCAGGGTGATCACCGAGCTGGCAGAATACTACGAAAAAGAAATCGGCTACCACATCCCGCCCAGGACGCCGTTTGTCGGTAAGAACTTCAATGTCACAAGAGCAGGTATCCATGCAGACGGTCTGCTGAAAAACGAAGAGATTTACAACATTTTTGATACAGAAAAGTTTTTAAACCGTCCGGTTCTGTGTGCCGTATCGAACACCTCCGGCCTTGCCGGAATCGCACACTGGATCAATACTTACTTCCATTTACCGGAGGAAAAGAAGCTGGATAAAAACTGCGAGCTGGTTCACGAGGTCAAGAAATGGGTGGACGCCGAATACGAAAGCGGCCGTGTTACCGTTCTGACCGATGAAGAGCTGTTGAAGGTAATCGATGATGCCAGCAAGAAACTGGGGATTTTATTGGTATGAGTCAATACGAAAAAGAAGAAAGCTCCGACCGATATTCGCTGAGGGGAAAGGTTTTTCATCAGCTGCGGGAGGATATTTTAAGCGGACATTATAAAGAACACGGGGAACTGCGGGAAATGGCGATCAGCGAAGAGATGGGCGTTTCCCGCACGCCCGTCCGGGAAGCGCTGCGCCAGCTGGAACTGGAAGGTCTGGTCAGCATTATCCCAAACAAGGGGGCATATGTGACCGGCATCACCAGAAAGGACGTGGAGGATATTTATGCGATCCGTTCTTTGCTGGAAGGGCTTTGTGCCCGTTGGGCAACCGCGTATATTACAGAAAAACAGCTGGATGCGCTGGAAGAAAATATTTACCTGTCAGAATTTCACGCCAGCAAGGGACATGCCCAGAAGCTGACGGAGCTGGACGATCAGTTCCACGATATTTTATATGAAGCATGCTCAAGCAAAATGCTGGAGCATCAGCTGAGGGATTTCCATGAATATGTGCGGAGAATGCGCAAGCAGAACCTTTCCGGCAGTGAAAGAGGACTGGAAGCTGTGCTCGAGCACAAACAGATCATGGAGGCGATCTGCCGGAAGGATGCCGACCGCGCACAGGAGTTGGCAGCCTTGCATATGCGTAATGCTTATGATAATATGATTAAAAACGGGCTTTTGGATGCCTATGAAGAAAAGGAGAGAATCGATGGCTAAGATTCAGATGACAACACCGCTGGTGGAGATGGATGGCGATGAAATGACCAGAATCCTCTGGCAGCTGATCAAGGATGAGCTTCTGCTTCCTTATATTGACTTGAAGACAGAGTATTATGACCTCGGTCTGGAGCATCGCAACGAAACAGATGATCAGGTGACGATTGACAGCGCCAATGCAACCTTAAAATACGGCGTTGCAGTCAAATGTGCAACAATCACACCCAACGCAGCGAGAATGGAAGAGTATCATTTAAAGAAGATGTGGAAGAGCCCCAACGGCACGATTCGCTCCATTCTGGACGGCACCGTGTTCCGTGCACCGATTCTGGTAAAGGGCATCCGTCCCTGCGTCCGCAACTGGGAAAAGCCCATCACGCTGGCACGTCACGCTTACGGTGATGTATACAAAAATACCGAAATCCGCGTAGAGGGTCCCGGCAAGGCAGAACTGGTGTTCACGGCGGCGGACGGTACAGAAACCCGCGAGCTGATCCACGATTTTACCGGTGCAGGTGTCTTACAGGGCATGCACAATACGGATAAGTCTATCACGAGCTTTGCCCGCGCTTGCTTTAATTACGCAGTGGATACGAAGCAGGATCTGTGGTTTGCGACCAAGGATACAATTTCCAAAAAATATGACCATACCTTTAAGGATATTTTCCAGGAAATCTACGAAAACGAATATCAGGAGAAGTTCAAAGAGCTCGGTATCGAATATTTCTACACCCTGATCGACGACGCGGTAGCGCGCGTCATGAAAGCAAAGGGTGGCTTCATCTGGGCATGCAAAAACTATGACGGCGACGTTATGAGCGATATGGTAAGCTCTGCCTTTGGTTCTCTTGCAATGATGACCTCCGTTTTGGTTTCTCCTGCAGGCGTTTATGAATATGAAGCTGCGCATGGAACCGTTCAGAGACATTATTACAAGCACTTAAAGGGTGAGGAAACCTCTACGAACTCCGTTGCGACGATCTTTGCATGGACAGGCGCACTCAGAAAACGCGGCGAGCTGGACAAGCTTCCGGAGCTGTGCGCATTTGCGGACAAGCTGGAAAAAGCAACACTGGATACGATCGAAAGCGGCAGGATGACAAAGGACCTGGCACTGATTACAGAGCTGACGGATGTCACGGTATTGAACAGCCAGGACTTTATCAAAGCGATCCGGAAAACTATGGAGAAATAAGAGAGGTTCTAAAGCTTGATTAAGAAATTGATTAACAGTAAGCTCGGACAGCAGATCATCAAATTCGGCGCGGTGGGTTTTTTATGTTTCTTCATTGAATACGTGTTGTTGATTCTGTTTAAGGAGCTGCTCGGATGGCCGGTTATCGCAGCCAACACCCTTGCCTTTACCGTATCGGCAATCGTCAATTATATTCTGAGCATTCTTTTTGTATTCGATACGGACAAAAAAGCAAACCAGAGCAAGCAGTTCGCCGTCTTTTTCATTCTTGCAGTCGGCGGTCTGATCTTAAACAATGTCGTCTTAAAGCTCGGCACGATGGTTCTCGACCCGTTCTGGAGCCGTTCCTACATCATCGTTAAGCCGTTTGCAACCGGCGTGGTAATGGTTTATAACTTTATCACGAGAAAGATTTTCATCGAAAAAAAGCCGGAAAAAGAAGCTGGTGCTGAAGAAAAACAATAGAATGCACGCTCTGCGAGCATTCTATTGTCATGAATAATAAATAAAAGAGCCGAAGATTGAACCGACCCCCAGAAGTTAGACCAAAAAATCTAACTATTGGAGGTCGGTTTTC
>OWIK01000319.1_pt1 | contig 17473 bp, 12 predicted proteins | sample 1732691 | NCBI WGS metagenome assembly OWIK01 (sample SAMN05065743, study PRJEB22554) | human gut metagenome | biome: ENVO:2100002; feature: ENVO:00000062; material: ENVO:00002003 | host: Homo sapiens | place: USA | reverse complement strand
ACAGATACCTTGCCCATCCAAGCAGATGCTGTACCAAAAATATTTTTCTCTGACGTTTCTTTGTTAATTCGATTGGCTCTACATGATATGGATCACGATAGGTTCCATCTTCCAATACCTGGCGGGACACTCTTTCATATTCCATCATGCCCTCTTCCAACTGTTTATTAATATCTTTACTGCGAATTACAAGCATCAGTTCCGTATCCAGATATGCACTTCTCATGTCCATATTAAAGGAACCGATTACAGACAGATCATCGTCAATCAGAATACTTTTTCCGTGGTATGAATAACCGCCTTCATATTCCCAGATATTAATTCCTGTACTTAAGATTCTATTTCTGCTTTTCGCATAATCGGCAGCCCCAAATGGATTCCCATTATTCGCAACTGAATTTGTCATGATAGAAAAATCTGAAACGTTCTCTGCAATCTCCTCCCATGTATTATACATCATATCATTACAGATAATATATGGCGTGTGGATCTTCACACGATTTTTTGCATTTTTCATCAATTCTCCCAACTGATACCACACTACTGGTTCTTTGGAACCTGTGTGAATAGGATTTGACACTAATGCAATCTTTTCTGTCTCAAAAGTTTCGTCCGTGTAATCGGTATCGCAGATTCTTTCCTTATTCTCTTCAAAATATTTCTGATAGCCGTTCTGCAGCTCTAAAACTGCGTTCTTTACAGATTTTCTATTTGCCAGTTTTTTATTGTCATGAAAATAACCACTGTCTTCTTGTTCCCATATCGTTTCAAAATACTCTAACAACTGGTTAACTGAATTTTCTTTCTCAGGTTCATCGCAAACCACTAACACGTCTCTGTCATAGTTCTTATGTCCCGGAAAATCACCCAGGAAATAATTGTATGTATTTCTTCCCCCAAGAATATATCTCTTTCCATCTGCAATCAAATATTTATCATGCATTCTACCCATCATTTTCCACGGTTTCAACGGATTGGCCTTATTATACAGTTTAATTTCAACATTCTCATGGGAAGATAATCCATAGAAATACGGATTTCCTTCCATATCAATCCAGCTCTCCATTCCATCTACTAACAGACGAATATGTACACCTCTGTCTGCCGCATCATGCAGTGCTCCTAAGATCAATTTTCCACTTTCATCTGATTGAAATGCAAAAGTAGAAAGAATAATGTCTTCTTTTGCATTTCGGATCAAACGCACTCTTTGTAAAAGTGCTTCTGGATTTTTTTCTATGATCACTGCTCGTTCCATATTCTCGCTGCGTTCGTTCCACGAATCATTTTGTGTTTCTTTTTTGATGGTATTAGACACTTCCGGCTGTTTTTTATATGCAATACAGATTCCAAATAATTCATAAAAAGCCACACATAAAAAAATTGACAGTATAACAAAAACAATTTTACATATCTTACGTTTTCCCATCGCACATCACCTGACTTTTTTTCATCTTATGTCTATACAATACAAAGTCAACCTCAATTTTACCTCAACAGAATTAATTTTATCCATGTAAATTTCCTGTACCGGCAATCAGACATAACAAAAACGACCTCTCAAAATCAACTATTTTTTGAAAGGTCGTTTCACTATATTGATCTGTTACATCACGACATTCTCCCATCGTTCTTATCAGATCATTTTTAATTTCCACACCGGCTTTTATTCTCTCTTCCAGAACATCTTGAATCTTATGCCAAGCTTCAGCATCTTCTATCGCATGATATTCCATGAAGATAAACTTTTGTGCTTACATCCGTTTTTTTATCCATAAGGCTTCCAACGATTCCTCGGCACTCATATCCGGTTCTGGTAATGGCTCCAGTTCATCCAGTCTTTTCAATAATCTTATCACTTCCTCTGCGTCAAACTGATCATCCTCAGCCTCCATTGTGTAATAATCAAGTCTGTCATTCAGCAATCTGATTTCCTTACTCTTACTCATGCTTAAAATCTCCCTTCACTGTATACGTGACAGTTTTCGACAAAATCTTACAAATTTTTTGAAATTATTTTCTATCATTTTTGACGCAAATAAGCGGCATACGTCTCTTTATCAAGACATACACCGCTTGTCATGTTTATACTGTTACACCCTTTGCCAGTACGCTCCCACGTTCCCACTTTTATTCAATTACTATGTCAGATACTTATTCTTCATCAGAACCACTCTTTTTTCTTACATAGAATACGGCTCCAAAAACAATCAGTATAATACAGATACCTATAATAATGATTATCGTATTATTCCATGCATATTTTGAAGTGCTGTCATCTGTCTTAGGTGCAGGAATGGTTTCATCAGATTTGTTGTCTGCCTGACCGTTATCACTCATAATCTTGGCATCAACAACAATCGTGTAATCTGATGCACGGGTAAATACAAGTTCCACATTTCCATCCGGATCAATCTGTCCGGCGCTGATAAATTCCAGTTCTCCGGTCTGTTCATTGTAGTAGAACAGGTTCGCATACAGTCCTGCATTCTTTGATTCCATGTTGACGGTCAGTGTGGCTGTAAATCCAAACTCTCCGTCATAGGCAAGTGTCAGGTTCATGGAATACCGTTCCCCGGTCACGTTGTTGATGACATCCACAGGAATGGATTTTCCGGCATCGGCTCCGACTGTCACATCAAAATCAATATCTCCAGCTGCATCAGTAATATCCTTTCCATAAATCTTCCAGGAAAGACCATTTCCCATATCCAGAACAAGTGTTGTATCTTTGCCCTTGATACTGTCAATTACATCTTTCGGTACTACCGTCGTTCCATTCATGACAACTGTTACTGTATCGCCTGACTTAGCTTCTTCAAGCTGTGGCTTGATAACATCCCAGCCTTCCTTGCCGCTGTCGTCCTTGATGTATGGCTTAATTGAATCTCCTTTTTCATTACCATTATCCGTATCAGGCTGTGGCTTCTGATTCTGATTACCATTGTCTGTGCCAGACTGCGGTTTCTGGTTTTGGCTGCCATTATCCTTGTTGCTGTCATCGGACTTAATCTTAGCGATCGGCTGTGTGTAACTGTGTCCGCACTTGGAGCAGGTGTAGGTCATGATGCCTTCCTCTGTTGTCGTTGCAGCCTTCGTCACTTTTGATACATAGCTGTGTCCTGTTGCCGGAATATTCTCCGTGTAGCTGTCTCCACAAGAACAGGTATACGTCCTTACTCCTGCCTCTGTACAGGTTGCTTCCTTCGTAATGCTTCCCGTATAGTTGTGAGTGTGCTTTTCCTCCGGCAGCTTCGCAATGCTCTCTGTGTAGCTGCTGTTGCATCTGGTGCAGGTGTAGGTTCTGATGCCTTCCTCGGTTGTCGTTGGCTGCTTTGTCACGGTTGCTTTATAATCATGTCCCAATGCTGCCAGCTCTTTTCCGGTACTCAGAAGTTTATCACAGTCCGTACAATAGGTATCTCCTGCGTATCCGGTCTGCGTACAGGTTGCTTCCCGCTGATTCCGTATTTCAGTATGTGTGCGATCACATTCGCTTCTTGTAATCGTAATGCTTACACTTTCTGTCTCGTAGTTGCCCTTGTCAGCTCCTGTATAAAATGCATTCGCTGTCACTGCCACACCAACTACAAGTGCCGTGTCCTTATCATCCTCCTGCCAGCTCCATCCATCCGGAAGCATAATATCGCCAACCTTCTTTGTACTGTGTGCCGGAGCCATTGTAGCTTGCGGCATGTTCGGTGCCTGAGCTGCCTTATTTACAGTAAGTGTAAGCTTCGTATCAACAGCATTATAATTATCCTTATCTGATGGTGTAAATGTTACATCATACTCTGTCTTTTGGCTGTCTGCTGCTGTAGGCTTGCTACTGCTGTTCTTCCATGCAAATGTTCCTGTGATTTCAGTTCCATCTGCTGTCTGATAAGTTGCTTTTCCTCCGGTCAGGGTACTGTCTGAAAGTTTCTGTCCGTAGGTAAGTGCGCCTGCTGTCGGCTTCTCTGCAATTACCGGTGTTGCCTTAGTTACTTTAACAGTTATTGTTCTGGTTACTGTATTGTAGTTGTCAGCGTCATCAGGTGTGAATACTGCCTGATAGCCTTTGTTGTTTACAGTCGGAATGATATTCGTTCCTGTAAAGCTCCATGTTCCGGCAAGTGATTTGCCATCTGCTCCGGTCACACTGCCGCCTGTCATATCAGAATCAGCAAGTGCAACAGCAGGATTGTATTCACGCTCTGCTACAGTTGGAACTGTTACTACTGCCGGTGTTGCCTTGGCTACTGTAATAGCCGCTGTTCCGGTAAGGTCCTCGTAATATTTGCTGTCATCAGGCTTGAATACCCAGCCCGCCTGTGTCGTTCCTGCAGTCGGTATGCAATCCGGATCAGCCCATTCGAGCGTTCCCTTGACTTCGGTGTTTGTATCTGCGTCCACAAAGGTAACATCACTAAATCCAAGCTTAGAAAGCTTGTCTCCATATGTAAGTGCATTGCTTCCATTTACAGATACCGTATTTCCGCTCTTTAATGTAACAAGCTTCTTATCCGTAATCTTGATTGTCATAGTATATACAGCATCTTCGTAATTTAGCATAGAAGCTGTCACTGTGATTGTAGCTGTAGCTCCAACCTGAGATTCATCTGCCTCTTTCACTTTATAGGTCAGTTTTCCGTCTTGATCTACTGCTACATCACTCAAAAGCTGCTCGTTATACGTATTTGTTAATGCGTATGCTGTAGTTCCCCTATCTGTCGGGAGCTTTCCTGCAATATCCACACTAATTGTCTTGCCGTCTGAACCGGCTGAATATGCATAACTCCTTTCCTCACCAGCTATGGTCGGCTCAGCTGCTTTGTTAATCGTAAATACGACCGGATCACTTGCAAGTCCTGCATAGTTCCCTGTCTCTGCAATATAAGCCTTTACGGCATAGATTCCTGCATTTACAGGTATGGCATCTGTATATGCAGATTCATCCGAAGGTGCCCTATATGCAGTACCATCTGAAGCTGCTGTTGCATACTTATAAGTTACTGTACCGAATTTTGCTGTTGCATTTGGTATTGGTGTCTTATCCTTCGCATAAGTATAATCAGAACAGCTAAGTTCTGTAGTAAAACTATTTGCTGCCTGTTTTACTGTCAGAATGCCACTCTTGCCATCTGAACCGCTTCCGGTAAAGGATACTTCATAATTGGCACTATCTGATGAGCCTGTAATTGCATAGGTTCCAACATCTGAATTGCCTTTCGCAGTAGTTGATAAGCTGATGCCAAGTGCTTCTTCGGTATCACCTGCTACCAAAACATTGTCTAAGTAGGCATCACCTGAGGCAAGACTCCATGTAAGTACAGGGTTTGTCTCTCCATAGAATTTTTCTTTATCAGCAATCACTACGGTAATCTGCTTCTTGGAAACTACCGGTGTCACTTCACAAGTTACAGAATCATAAGTATCTGCATCACTTCCTGTAGGTGTAAAGACAAGCGTATATTTCTCACTTGTACCGACTGTCGGAAGCTTATCTGCATCCTCAGCTGCCAGAGTCCATGTCCCCTCAACCTTCGTGTCACTGTTTAGTCCTGCTGTCACAACTGCCTTTGTCATATCTGCCTTTTCAAACATGGCAGATACCGTATTACCATAAGTACCGGAAAGAACCGGTGCAGTCTTTACATACGGAGTCGGCTTTGCAGTGGTAAATTCAATAGCAGGCTCCGTTAATGCCGTTATATTGCCTGCCTTGTCAATGGCTGCTATCCAGACTGCAGTTTTCTTACTTGGATACAATGGAAAATAAACGTCCGGCTTTCCAAAATTACCTATTTCAATTTTATTATCACCTTTTGTTCCTGTCGTTTTGAAGATTGAAGGTGTCCAACTCGCAACAAAGTTTTGGTTAGCATTACTATACTTAAGTCCCTCCGTACGAACTTCCCATTGTCCACAATAAAGATTTTCGTCCGGTTTAAAAATCCACCCATTGCGGGGCGCCCATTTTCCATCGTTTTCGACAGCGAACTGTGGGTACTTTGGCTCACCTTTCATATAACTTTCAATATCTCTTTTGCAGTCGTCGTAGGTGTAGTCAGTAACCCCGTCAAATACTCCTTCGGATACAAAGAACCACATCAGCGTTGCATCCTCGCTCAAATTAACCTTGAGTATCGCCTCTGTATCCTTCAGGGTACCGTCTTCTTTTTTCGGGTCAGCTATTTTTACTACAGGAGCCTGTGCATCCACCACAATGCCATCGGTACAGATATAATCACTCTGATTTCCCGCACCATCCACTGCATAGGCATAGACCACGTAATTTCCTTCGCTGCTCAGGCTGCCCGAAATGGTTGCGCCGTCTGATGATGGAAGAATAGTGCCTGTTCCTGCGGCTACTTCCGAAAACTTACCGCCTGCTGCCAGCGCATCCAGTTCATCCTTTGTCTTTACTGATGCCAACGCCGTATCTGAAACCTTCTCAACATAATAGCAATACCTGGAAATGCCGCTGACCTCAGCCACATCGGCTTTCTTATCATTTGCCTGTATCTTAATATCCAGTGTTGCATCATTATAAAGATAGCCAAAGCTGATGGTGTTCAAAAGCGACCGGAACCAGTTTTCCTTAATCTGGATACCATAACCATCCGCCACGCCATCCTTATCCGCCCAGGTCGGCGCGCTCTTATCAATGCAGATAGTTACCTCCACCGGCTCGGAAAGACAGCCCTTTGCCGTATCCTTTCCATAGAGCGTTACCGTATTTTTACCCTCCTGCGTGAAGGTATAGCCCGGATTTTTGCCTGCAACCGCCGCCTCAAGACCTTCATAAATCTCCACGCTGCCGTTTAGACAGGAATCTGAAGCAGCAGCTTTACTGTTTCTGTATAAAATCTGAGATGCGTCATTTTGGTCATCAATCGCAAAGCTTACAGGCACATCCGCCCTGTACCATTTATCAGTGCCAGAAACCGGAGTCTGCGCCAGCGTAAAGGCATACGGAATCTCAAAGCGTATCGCCGCATTTCCCGTATAATTGCCCTTGCCGGTAAGGTTAAGCTTTGCCGGCTTTGCATCTGTAGTGGGTCCGGTCGTGTCTTCCTCCGTTACCGTAAAGTCTGTGTCCTTTACCAGAACATAGCTGCCGCCATCCGCACCTGTAACGCCGCTGTCTGTCAGGATCTTTTTAAGGTCTGCAGCTTCCCAGACAAGGTCATCAAAAGAATACGGCTTTCCGGTGTAGTAAGCACAGCCACTAAGCGAGGTAGAAGGAATTGATAACTTACTTAAATCTCTCGGCGTAATCTCCGCTGTCAGCGACATCTCAACAGACGGACAACTATTATTTTCCGCCATGACCATAATCGTAAAAGGATAGCTGCCTGCATTGGTAACCGTATAGGTATTCGCGTCCCCATACGCCTTTCCATCTGCCCCTTTGCAAGTTATTTGCAGCGGAAATGTATCCATATACTCACTGTCAAACCCATCCTTTGCAAGCGTCTTACCCGTGCAGGGCGCAATATAGCCGTCCGTTACCGGAATATGTGCATTCGCATCATACTTATCCGCTTTAAGTGTTACGTTTATCGCATCACTGTCAGCCAATGCCGTATGCGCCTTTCCATCATACTCTGTCGCAGCTGCCGTAGCGCCTGTTACCTGCATCTCACCCTGTCTGATTGCAAACTTAAATGCAACCGTACCATAGTAAGCGCCGCATCCGGTAATTATCGCTGTAGGCGCATCAGTTGACTCTTTATTTTCATTACATTTAATGTTGTTTTCATAGACTACCGTATAATCTGCGTTTGTAATGTCTGCATTGGCAGAGTCTGTGGAGTCCTGTGCCAGCTCTTTTCCAGATTTGTATTTTGGTCCGGTAAGCTTTACATCTCCGTTTGCAGTCATCAGTGTAATACCCGTCATTACCTGCGGATAGCCATCGTAAATACGTCCCTCCAGACCCTCAATTATCAGTCTGCTTTTCTTATAGGCTTCCGCAAGGTCAGTCCTTTTGCAGTTGCTGCAATAGCCATAGTCATCCTTCGTATGTGCCTTAAGGGTTACCTTAGAAGACGGCATCGTGAAGGAAAGGTCTGTCGTATCTATCGTTACTGCTTTGCCGCCATAAGGCTCATAAGAGCAGACCTCGCCCGTGACCTTAATTTTCTGGCCTGTCGCACCTCCATTGCTGTACAGTCCGTAGGTTACACCATCCCTCTGTGTGACATTCGTGTCATTTTCTCCACCTGTAGGCAGAGCGATACCACTCAGCTCTATCGGAAACCATACCTTAAATGCGCCAGCTCCCTTCGTTATTTTGCTGGAAAAATCAGCAGAGTCATGATTACAGTAGATGCTGGCATCCAGATTACTTTCATCTCCCGTAAACGCATCAGGTATTTGTGCTCCCTTCTCTATAACTATCTCAGCCTTGCCAGAAGGAACCGTTACATTCTCTAGTCCAGCTACACCCTCGCCCAGCCGCAGTACAGCGGTATCACCAGGAAAGCTTATGTTTCCGACCACGTTTATATTTTCTATGGTAACATCCTGTCTCCCTGTCATAAACAGGTAGTTTCCCTTACCCGTCAAGGTATGTGGCTCATCACCCTCTGAACGCAGCGTTATCTCAGCCGGCAAATATACTTTATCGAGCATCTTGTTTATACTCTTACCTGCTATCGTATCCTTCAGCAGCAGGATTTCCAGCTTCTTCCATAACTTGTATTCTTCATTCTTTTGATGCTCTTTCGATTCTTCCAGATAGAACATTGCTGCATCCCATGTCAGGAAATACATCGTTTTTGTCTCACCGCTATTTTTTTCTATCTGAAACTTTACAACGGCCTGAGATGTATCCTCCGGCATGTCAGCGCGAAGCACTTTTACACTGCCCTGACTTCTATCCGTTCTGCTTATATCGGTCTTAATACCGGCTGAATAAAAAGCATAGCCTTCTTCCAGCGTATCCGCAATAGCATAACCCTGCGTTTTATCAAGCAGAGAATCATCATTTTTACCAAAATTGCTCAGAGCAATCTCTCCATACTCACCACCTGAAAGCATTACTTTTGCACGTTTTATCTGGCTAAACTCTCTGTGGTCTATATGCAGAGCCTTTATCTTTGCAGTATCTCCGGATACGCTAAGGGTGGCACCTCCACATACCAGAACCTCTTCTCCCTCATACGTACCTCCGGTAATTGTACAGGAAATATCAGTATTGTGCATCTCACTAGCTTTTCCAATATAAATACTGTTGCTGTAATAACCATCTTTTAGCTTTGCAGCCGCACCACCCAAAAACCTCAAGACACCCTTATAATTACCATTCTCTACCGTAAGCTTTGCTTTGTTCTGAATAGAAACTGGGGCGATCAGTGTTCCATTCTGTCCCGTGCCTGCGTCTTTAAAGACTGCCTCCACACCTTCGCCAGTGATATAAAGACCCTTTCCTGTAACGGTACAGCCATTAAGATCCATACAAAAGCTGACCTTTTTTGTACCCCCATCTATTTTCCACTCGCTTTCTGGCTCAGAAATATTTTTCAGGATTTTCAACGTAATTTCAAGGTCTGCATCCGCATCAGCAGTATTTACTGTAGCTTTAACTGCATCGAATGCTTTCGTAAGTGTTGCATAACGTGTTGTATTCCCACCTACCGTAACTTCCGCAACACCTTCTTCTACCGTAAAGACAGCCTTTTTGGAGGTCTCCGTATATTCACCGCAGGTCGCTACACAGTAGTATTGATAGGTGCCTGCCAAAAGTCCTGTAGGAATCCTGTAGGTCGCAGTTTTTGCATCCTGCCCCGTTTGTTCTACTTTGGTTGTTGTTCCATTTATTGTTTTATCAGCATACCACTGGTAGGAGATACTGCCACTGCTATCACTGCCAGATACCGCTTTTACGGTTAGCACAGGTGCCTCGGCAGCGGTATAGTTTTCCATCACAGTTTCCGCTCCGCTTGAAATCGTAGGATGCGTCGTGAAATAGAGCGGACTTTTAACAGCCGTTACCTTTTTCCCTTCGTCTGTCCATCTGGCTGTTAGGTCTGCATAGGTACCATCATCATACTTTAAGGTATAGCCGACCTTCAGAAAGTCCTGCAGGGTTTTCTTAGGATTATTAACCCAAATCGCATTGCCTGAGGCTTGGGCAGGTGTAAAGGTTCCCTCTGCAATCTGGCTGTTGTCGGGTAATCTAAGACGTCCATTAAAGGTTCCACCCTCAATGTTTACAGCTAACTTTTTATATTCGTTATCCATTATAATACGGTTGCCAGCATTCGCTGTTAAAGTAGCGCCTTTTTTAACTGTAATTTTAATGCTACTATTACTGTAAACACCGATGCAGCGAGAATCCTTGTTATTGTTTTCAATAACTGCGCCGCCGCCAATGATACAGTCGGAGCAGCTGTCCATAAACATAATAGCGCCATATCTAGACTTAACGTTTCCGGTCACCTTCGTATTGGTAATTGTACAGGCGTTACTGTCACAAATAGTAATGACGCCTTCCTGACTACCATTACTTCCACTAATATTTGCTTTGTCAATGGTACAGGTCGCACCTTCCCACATCGCAACTGTGGAACCGGTTCCAGCATTTTTGATTGTGACATGCTCAATTTTCAGCACTCTATCTACAGTTATCAGTCCATCTCCTTTTAATCTATTTTGCCCATATTGATAGTTGCCTGTAATCGTTCCCTCCTTCGAGCCGGATGAGGTAATTGTTATATTTGCTCTTTTAAAATATAAACGTGCACCGTCAGCCAGTGTTAATGTATGGCCATCCAAATCCAGCTCTATCTCTTTTGCCAACCTTGTATCAATGGTAAGCGTACTTGTTATAGATGCATCATTATTCAACAGTTTAATGGAAACTTTTTGCAGTCCTGCGCTTTTCTTATCGTTAATCCATGTTGCAAGGTCCTGAGCGGTATAGGGGGCTTTCTTCGTTCCATCAGCATTCATTTCTGTTATCTGGACTGTATCACTCCCAGCCAGCAGCGCAATCCCATATTCGCCTACGAGCACATAGATGGTCGGAAGCTCCACGTCTTTACCTAATACGAGCTGGTTGCCGTCTCCATCCTCATCCGGCAGTACCGGCGTATAGGCATAGCAGAAGCCGCTTGACGCTTCACTGCTGTCAAATTCTTCTGCGTCGCTCTCTTCCACATTCAGCTCCCACTTGATGTTTTTCAGACGGATTTTCTCCGTCGTTGTCTCGGTATCAGAGGAAGCTGCTGCGTCAGCGCTGCCTGTCGTCTTTACACTGTCTGCATTATCGGATGTAGATGCTGTGTCGGTTTTCTTTGCATTGTCTGCACCGTCGGATGTGGCTGCTGTGTCAGAGGCATCGTCCTTCTCTGCCGCGTATACTATGAGTTTATGCGGCAGAAGGGCATCCGCCATCTGTCCAATAAGCGCACCAAAAGCAGAGGGTAGGTCGGCACGTGCCTGTGTATCCTCTGTATCAGAGCTGCTAGAGCCATTTGGGTTGTTTGATTTGTCAGAATTTCCAGAATCCTTTGATGTATCCGAATCCTTTGTATCTGCATTTCCATTGTCAGAAGTACCAGACTTATCGGAAGCATCCGCATTGCCGGAATCGCCATCCTTTTCATCTGAGGATTCTGTATCCTTCTTATCATCAGAGGACGCAGTATCTCCATTACTGTCATCCTTCTGCGCATCGTCCTTCTCTGTATCTCCCGTCTCGGAAGCATCTTCTTCATCGTCGGCTTCCTTTTCATCCGCATGCGTGGTCTTTTCTACCGTAACGGTCAGGCTGGTCGGAAACTTGATGTCGCTCTCAAGCGCACCGATGGGCAGGGTCTGCTCTGTGATGTCCTTTGAAAGCTCCTCAAAGGAAACAATAGTCGTTTTACCTGTCTCACTTTCATCGGTTTTTGCAGAAACCGAGAGTGCGGACAGGTCTACAGTATTGGCAACCATCGCAACGGTCAAGCCCATCACAAGTATGCGCTTACGCAGCTCCCTCCACCTGATTTTTTCATGGGTCTGCTGCCAATCCCTCTCTGGCATGGTGTTTTTCTTTTTCATGTAAACTCCTCTCTTTTACCCTTTTCCCTGAAGCAGCCGGGATACTGCCTCCCGCAGCTGATATTCCGTCACAGGCTTTACCAAAAAGGTGTCCGCCTGCATGCTGCGGCTTTGGGGTTCAAACTCTGCCTGATCGCTGATCCACAGAAGAGGGACATCCCTGCTGTACCCTCGTATGCTCATGCAGAAATTCATCCCCCTGGCTCCGTCCTCCATGACCACCACAGCGTCATAAGGCCCATCCCGCTGCATGGCATAGGTACAAAACACGCCATTATCAAAGCGGTCTACTTTGCCCAGCTTCATCAGCAAAGCGGTTTCTTTTTCTTTCTGGCTATAACTGCACAGCGCAATTCGCATGTTCGCACCTCCATTTTGTGATGGGTTTTATCGCCTCATATAGCTCCTGATCGGAGCAGTCTGCCGAAAGGAACGCAGAGATACGCAGGTGATACGCGATCAGGGCGAAGTTTTCATCATCAGTCCACCAGACAAGCGGTACTTCCGGTGCCAGCTGCTTCGCCTGAATGGCAGCCTCCAGTCCCTTTGCTCCGGTCATGGCGATGACAACCGCATGGTAGCGGCTCCGCCGCAGTGCCTGAGCAAGCTGGTTCTCATTCCACAATTCGTCAATCGCAAGCTGCCCATCCCCATCAAAAAGGGAGCGCAGCCTGCTTTCAAACCATTCCACATTTCTCAGCTCCGTACAAAGTGCGATTTTCATGCTGAGCCTCCTTTCCTGAAAAGAAAAATAAAAAAACCAGACCTTCTCATCGGAAAGTCTGGTACTATAATTAGGATAGCATCTTGTCAAGGGAAATGCAACCGACTTTGTTTAAGACGCAGGTTTCCTGTTTAAGACGCAAATTTTTTCCTGCGGTTTTATATTATACTAATAAATGATCCTACGGATCACAAGCCTTCCGAGCCATCCCGGGTTGGAAAGGATGATTCCATGGATATCGATAAAGACGATTTCCCATCGGAACAGGCAAACGGTGATACAGGGGAAGATACCGCTTTGCAGCTACCCCCTGAAGTGCAGACGATTGCCGGCGCTTCAGAGCTTACCGCTCCTGCCCGGAAGCTTTCGGAAAACAGGAAAGAGCCGGTGCAAAGCGCTATAACCGTTCCCCAGGAAGTCGCAGATTCCCAAAACTCTGCTTTTTCAGAGTTCTTCGATGAAACCACTGACCGGATTTCCGGCACAGAGCACAGCCGGTCGCCCATATTCTTTTTGATTCCGGCCTGTCTGCTTCTTCTGTCTGCCGGTGAATTTTTCCTAAGGAGGAGGCGAAAATAAGATGGTATCTTCTGTGGTAAAAAAATATGCCGCTTTATGTATGGTCTGCCTGTGTTCATCCCTGTTTTTTCTTGGCCTGTATCAGTTTAATAATAAATATAGCCAGGACACAATCCAGGCGGCAAATGGGATTCTGGCGCTTTCTGAGGAAGAACTTCAAAAGTCACCGGTGCGCTTTCTGGTATCCGGCTGGGCATTTTATCCTGACGCACTTTTGACCCCGGAAGAAATACGGGATGAAAGCCATTATATGCGCTACCTTTCCATTGGAGAGCAGACCAATAAGACCTGACCTGATGGAGGGACTTTGAAATAGATTTTTGCAACCTTTCGCACTTTTCTATTCCAATATTAGTATATCCAAAGCAGAATAAAACATGAAATACCACATCAGGCAGTCCCTGTTCATCAATAACCTTCTGCATTTGATCACGCAGGTGGCTTTCTCCGATAGGAGAACCAAGGAAAAAGCCAGACACTGCTTTTCAGTATCTGGCTTTTTATTGTAGATTTTTAATAACCTATTCACCTATGGAAGCAAACAGGTGACTGATAAATTCAAATGCCTGAATTGCTTTTTCAAAGCTCTGCCGATTGGATGTGTAGAGCAGATCTTCATGAAGAGTTTCATATCTTCCACGAATTTCATCGTTGAAATACTGTTTCCAGTTTTCAAAGGCATATGCCCCCAACGGATCATAATCTTCAGAAATATTACGTTTCTGAAGATAGAAGCTGTCCGTTTCTTTTGTGAGCTTTAGAAGCTGCTTCAGCCGTTCGGTATTATTCAGGAAATCCTGAATGTCACTGCGATCCAAAAGTACCGTAACATCATATATGTGACGCACTTTTCTTGGAAGAGTTCCGCAGATTGCATGCCTCTTGACTGACATTACCTTATCCAGGAACGTTCGTGTGATATCAAGTGTATTTACCTTGACTTCCTGCAGATCAAATTCGGTCACGACATCCTGCATGCCTTTCTCTTCGAGATATTCCTGAATATAAGTTTTCATGCTTCTCTTTGAAAAAGGATCCGGTCTTACACTGGAACCAATCTCCAGTTTTACCCGGCAGGTTTCCTTGCTTTCATTTTCAGGCCAAACAAATGCACTTTTGTTTCGGTCATTACGTTCATCTTCAATTTTCTCCATCAAAAAACCGGCTGAGATAGTATCTTCAACTCGTTTCAAAGCCTTGCTGTATTTCTTATTAGTCATATCTTCTACAGGTATGAATGTCAGATCAATATCTTCGGAAAAACGATTGATAGATCCTGGATAACATTTGCTGAGAGAAGTTCCTCCCTTAAACACACAAACTTCGGCGTATTCGCTGTTTTGAAGGTTTTGCATCATTTGAACAATATAGTAATCCCTGCGAACCGCATCAGCAGGAACTCCTATATAATCTGCTACAATGGCAATCAGTTCTTCAAATTCTTCTTTATGCTCGTGCAGGTTCATAGAATTCCTCCATTTCTGGAATTGCATACGATGAGAGGGCTGATAAAAACTGGTGCAATGTGTTTTCAACACCAAGATAATTCAGAAAGCGCTCCAGAAATGCAATCGTAGATTTCTTATACTTCCGATTTTTCAGGACAAACACCGCCGCAGTATCAGAGTATTCCGTCGCAAATTCTCTCATATATGCTGCTAATGCAGATTTTCTGATATCTTCAATGGACTTATAGTTCTGAAGAATCTCCATAGTTTCAATTACTGGAATCGTCTCCTGCGTCAAATCAATCCCACTGTTTGTCACACAAATATTTTGGATATTTTTCTTTTGTTCTGTAACAGCAGAAGAAAGAACCTCAACCCGTTTGCTTATCTGTGTTGTTAAGCCCTTTTGATTGTAAAGTCTGTAGCCAATTACAATCCCCCGGCCATTGTTCGTATAGTGACCAATAATCTCTTTTTCACTGATTGGAATTGTTCCAAAGCGAGATTTCTTTGGTCTGTAATAAAGACCCTTGGTAAGATGTACAAGGGAACCTTGTTTGCTCATTCTTTCCAATGTTTTATAGTAGGTCATTTCAGGAACAGTGCCGAACGATTTTTGATATAAAATGCTTGCTTCCAAAAGCTTGTTCTCAGGCTCCTGTTCGATCACAGTTTTAATATACTTTGCATAGCTATTCATACGACACCTCCTCAATCTCATTATATGTCAACTTTCCGATATGTCAAGTAGAATTCAGTTTTACTTGATCGTTAGCAACTGTAATAATATCTTACCCTGTTGATAGCTAATTTATACAGCATCATGATCCCGCCACTAATGCAGAATCGAATCTCTGACCTGTTTTTAATTCAAGCTCTTCGCCAGGCTCGTCAGCAAAGCCGTCATCTCCGGATTTCTCAGAACCTTCATCAAAAGTTCCGCATCCACCCCTTCCGGAACAGCCACCGTGTTTGCTGTCTGATCAGCATCTGCCCCCTTCATCCTGTACCCTTCTTGCTGACCTTTTCTATTGGTAAATCCCATTAAAGAATTTATGCCTGTATTCTGTACTGACCTATTGAAAAATTATCCGAACCTTTCTAATGTAACTCAGCAAAGTGTAATTTCTATAATGAATGATGCCTTCCTTATGATGAAGGATTGTTTTTTCAATATTCAGTTTTTCATCATTTACAATATTCATCATGAGTGTTGCCAGAGAATACTCCATTTCATCCAGCTCCTCATAACCAAGACTGATTGTTAAACTTCCCTGTGGATCTCCGTCTATCAGCAGAACTTTCTTTCCTTCCTGAGCCAGACCTATCCCCAGATTCACACATGATACGGTCTTTCCAACTCCACCTTTTTGATTTGATACTGCAATAACCTTACACATAACCTTTCCTCCTGTTTTTAATAATTCAGTACATACAATTTCAAAAGTTCAATTATTTCTCTCTTCATCTGTTCCGTAGAATAAATCTTTGGAAAATACTTATGAAGCTGATCATTCTTAAACACTACCCGGTCCGTTTCTTTCTGCTTTATTTTGCTTAGAATATCTTCAACTCTCTGGGTTGTTAGTTTCCCATCAGCACTCAGCTTTTTCATACGCATTGCCTGCGATAACGATGGCGTGCATAATGTTAATTCCATAGCATCAAGTACATCCTTCTGCTCTTTTTTCTTTAAATATGCTATCTGCACAGCCGGAGTAAATCCCATTGAACCATCATCTACCTTTTCCAATAATTCAGGAATCAGATCAGCCATCTTGATATATCTCTGTACCTGCTTAGCACTGTCTCCAGTTTCCTCACTAATAATCTCCAATCCCTTTTTCCCTGAATTGTGGTCAACTTGGCCAGCTTTCCTTCTTCCTGATTTTCTTTTGAGCACATCATATTTCATCTTATAGGCAAATGCTTTTTCACTCGGTTGGATTCTTTCTCTTTGCAAGTTTGAATCTACCATTGCGATAACTGCCTGATCATCTGTCATGTAGCGGATTATCGTAGGTACTTTTCTATATCCCAGTTTTTCCGCTGCAAATATTCTTCTATGACCTGATATGATTTCGTAGTATCCTTCCTTTCGTGGTCTCACTATTACCGGAGTTATTATTCCGTATTGCTTGATACTGTCCTGAAGATCTTTCATCTGGCTATCCATTTCCACTCGAAATGGATGGTTTTCAAATACTCTTAGCCGTTCAATCGCTATTTCAACGATCTTTTCATCTGGATCCATCTGATCCACTTTTTCTGCCATAGGCATCCTCCTTCTTCCTGAAATAAAAAAAAATCCGCCCAGATTAGAACCTAATCTAATCTGAACGGAATACTCATTCAGGCTTGATATTTTCCAAGCAGAAATATTTTTTATCATCACCCTTTTGTTAGCTACAAGAATTTACAACCTTTTACACCAGCTGTATTATAGCTTTTCATTCCTGTTAGCAAATCTACAATAATTTTACTGTTAGCAATTTGCATTTTCTGTTAGCAAAAATGTTCATTTTTCGATTTGCTGTTAGCAGAAAAACAACAAAAAAACGGCAATGATTTTTCTCTCATTACCGCTTAAAATAGAGCGTTCCCTATAGGAATCGAACCTACAATAAGGTCTTAGGAGCTCGAGATACCACTGTAAATACATACAATGATTAGTCAACCTAAG
>OWIK01000291.1_pt1 | contig 18853 bp, 4 predicted proteins | sample 1732691 | NCBI WGS metagenome assembly OWIK01 (sample SAMN05065743, study PRJEB22554) | human gut metagenome | biome: ENVO:2100002; feature: ENVO:00000062; material: ENVO:00002003 | host: Homo sapiens | place: USA | reverse complement strand
TGAGAACCGTACACATCACGGTAATCACCTGTTTCTTTATTGCTTTCATTATTGACGCGGACACGTTCTACCTTATTTCTGTCATTGTCCTTGCCGGAAATACGGTCGACACGGATACGATCCAGACGAATCTGGCGGAGTTCCGGTTCGAACTCATTCATAGCTCTGTCCATATTGTCATCTACCGGTGCTCCATTCTTCAATGCGCGATAGAACATCGCTGCAAATTCATAGCGGGTCATGGTACGGTCGCCGCTGAACATGCCGTCCGGATAGCCTTCAAGGATGCCGTTTCCTGCCAATGTGGCCACATATTCATAAGCCCAGTGGTTTTCCGGCACATCGGGGAAGTCCTTCTTTTTACCCATATCCAGGATGCCGAGAATGGAATTCATCTTCTGCTCCATGGTATCCAGACGTTTCTTCAAGTCCTTGTTCTCATCACGGAGATCGACGATTTCTTTCGCCATGGCCACTTTGGATGTGGATACATGGTTGCCCTGTCCCAGCTTCACGCTGACTCCGGCATTCACCATGTTTTCTCCTCCCCCGAAGGAGCCTCCCACGCTGAACATGGTGTCTTCATTGGGACGGTAGAATGCTCCTACCGCTACCGCATGGGCGTCTTTGTAGTTGCCGTAGCCCGCTGCCACATCCCACTTGTCATCCGGGTCGAAGTCCAGCGGGTGGAGGGCTGCCAATGCTGCCGCTCCTGCTCCTACTCTGTCCATCCGGTCGCCAAGTTCATTGACGGCTCCTCCTATGTTGTTGATTGTCTGGTTTGTTTTCCACAACTGCCCTCCATTGACGGCGTCAGTGCTGTTTGCGCTGATGTCTCCGGCTGCTACGTTGGTGATTTTCTTATTCCCTGCGTTGATGCCGCTGTTGTCGATTTTCACGTCTCCCACAGTCAGGGTGTTGGTGGTCACGCTGTTGAGGCCTTTCAGGTCTTTGGCCATGCGGACTTTCAGGTTGTTGCTGCCGTCAGATACGACACCGAGGTTGTCTTCTGTGGTCAGTTTGCTTTCATCTGTAATGCCGCCAATGACGTTCACCTGTTCGTTCAGTTTCTTCTTGATGACTGCTCCCGTATCGCCGCCGTATTTCATGCCGTCATTTAGGGTAGCCACTTCTTCATTGGTGCCGTCCGGTTTTTCGTATACGATACGGGTCGTTGTCGTACCCGGCGCGCCGTCTACTCCGGGTTTGCCGTCACGGGTAACGGAGATGTTTGTTGTTACGCCGTCTTTTCCGTTGATGCCGATTTTTCCGTCTTTGCCGTTTTCACCTGTAGCGACGATGGTTTCGACTTTCAGGTTTTTATTCATCTTCACGTCGATTGTCGTATTTCCGGCAGGGTCCTGCGTGATAAAGGTTTTAAGGTTTTCTCCGCTGTATTCCGTATCGGCCGCGGTACCTTCTCCTTTCACGGTTATCTTGGAGCCCAGTTTATTGGTTTTTGTGCCGCCTGCATTGGCATCGAACTGCAGGCCTTTGGCGATTACATCATCCAATTTGGATTTGGACGCGATGTCCTTTAATTTTACGGTTTCTTTCTGCCCTGCATGGTTTTTATCTTCTACGGTCAGATCAATATTTCCGTTGGTATCGACTGTATAAGACCCATCCGCACTGGATGCGTTTTGTACCAGCCGATAATCGGTGGCCGCTGCACTTTGATTATTGATGGCTTCGGTAACCGTCTTCAACTGGTCTTCTGTTGCGGCACGCCCGCTGACGGCCGTCGGGTTCGTTACATTCCAGGTCTTATTATCTAAACCTGTTACATAATTACCGGTAGTACCGCCGGATGTCTGGCTGCCCATGGTCACACCGCCGGCTTTCACCGTATCCGCAGCGGTTACTGTCTTCACATGAATGTCTTCGTTGAGTTTTACACCGATTTTCGTATCGTCACCGGTTTGGGTGATTTCTGTCGTAATGTTATTATCGCCGTTAACGGTGACTTTAGAGCCTAATTTGTTCGTTTTTTCGCTGTTATTATCCGCGTCGAAACGAAGGCCTTTATTAATCACTTCATTTTTAGCGTCATGCAATTGTCCGCCGTTCACCGCGTCTTTGGATCCGGCTGCTACCTGACCGTCAGCCACATTGGTTACCTTTTGGTTATTCGCATTGAGGCCGTTATTGGTCACATAGGTCTTTCCGCCTACGGTCAGGCCGTTGTTGTTAATCACCGTATTGCCCGTTGTGACGCTGTCCACTTTCACGTTTTTCGCCAGTTTCACATTCAGCGCGCCGTTTCCGGATACTACGCCGATATTCCCGTCTGACAGTTTTGACGCGTCAGCGCCGCCTTTGATGTCCAGCTGCTCGCCCAGTTTTTTATTGATAACTGTTGCGTCATCGCCTTTGAAGTTCAGCCCTTTTCCAATTGTCGTATTGATGTTTGTAATATCATTGGCATTCTTTGTGATATTTGTCTTATTGGTCTTCACGCCGTCACTGACTGTTTTCAGCTGGTCTTCCGTGGCGGCCTGCCCGGATACGGGCTGCGGGTTGTCAATATCCCAAGTTGTATTTGTAAGACCGTTTACGGTTCCGGCATCCCCATTCACCGTGACGGGATGGGTCTGCCCTACGGTAACTACATTCCCCAGCCCGACGGTATATTCTCTACCGCCTGTCTCAGCACTGGTTCCTTTCGTAACGGTTACATTGGCGTCTTTCGCTTTGACTGTCGTCGCCTTTGCCGTACCGCCGATGGCCGCATTCAGCTGATCCACATTGACGGCATCGGTTCCGGCCGTGCCGGTCGCTACGTTGGTAATCTTCTGGTTGTTGGCGTTGAGGCCATTATTGGTCACATAGGTCTTTCCGCCTACATGAACGCCGTTATCGTTGATGACGACTTTATTCGTTCCCGTGCCTGCTGTCACTTCTTTGAATTCCGGCTTTTCACTCATCACTAAATCAAGGCCGTCTCCCGCCGCGTTTTTCTTCACGCCCAGGTTCTTGCCCGATACGCCGGTGGTCACATCGGCAAGGCCGCCTTTCACGGTCAGTTTGGTCCCGAGGTCACGATGCACTTTGTTCGCCGCGCCGTCATTGCCTTCGAAATCAAGGCCTTTTGCCGTCAATGTATTCGTAACATTGGTCACCGCATTGTTTACGGCTGTCTGCACATCCCCGATATTGGCCGCATTGGTCGTCGTATTTCCGCCGCTGGCTACGTTCGTGATGGTCTGGTTATTCGCGTTGATGCCATTATTGGTCACATAGGTCTTTCCGCCTACGGTCAGCCCGTTATTATTGATCACCGTATTGCCCGTTGTGACGCTGTCCACTTTCACGTTTTTCGCCAGTTTGATATTCAGCGTATCTGTCCCGTTGGATACCACGCCGATATTTCCGTCTGTCAGCTTAGATGTATCTGCCACGCCGCCGACGATATTCGTCTGTTCGCCTAATTTCCGTGTAAACTTGTTAGCCGCGGCGGCCGCAGCTTTTACATCGCCCGCATAGGCCACGCCTTTATCCATTTCCGTAGTCACCGCATAGAGCTGGCTGCCGTTGATAGCGTCGGTAGAGGCAGCGGAAATACGGCCAGCCGCTACATTGGTGATCGTCCGCTCACTGCCTGCCTTACCCACGCTGACTGTAGAAGCCGGATTTACTCCTGCAAAATTATGTGCTGTTCCATTGATCGTTGCGGAGGATGTCGCCACAGCTGCCGCCGTTTCCGAACCGACACCGATAGCTACGGCATTTTCATTGGCCACTTTTGTATTGTTGCCAAGAGCCATGCCGTTCTTCGCCGTTACAGAAGCGTTGTTCCCCAGCACCATAGCACCATCAGCGGAAACCGTGGAGTTGCTGCCCACTGCATAGGCATTATCCGCATTAATAGTATTCTTATAACCGAAAGCGCCTGCCATATTTCCTTTCACCGTACCGGCAGTGACTGTCGTGATTTTATCCTGATCAGCACCGGCGGCGCTGCCGTTTGCTTCCGTCGCAGTGTTAACCGTGGCGGAGCCGATGGTATTTCCGGCGCCGACAGCATAGGCCTGATTTCCGTAAATAGTATTTTGGGAACCGACCGCCGCGGATTCTTTACCGGACTTATTTCCATCTTTCATATCCAGCCCTACCTGGTTTGTATCGCCAATGGAGGATGACCGGGTTCCGTAGGCACCTACCTGCGTACCGAGAGCAAGAGAATTATCTCCCCAGCTCCGTGCCATGATTCCGATACCGGTGCTGGCTACACCTTTAGTTAAAGAATTGATACCGATCGCCGTGGAACCTGTACCAAACGCTTCACTCAGCGTTCCGATGGCTGTGGTGGCGTCACCGATGGCAGCGGTGTTCGCATATTTCCCTTTCACATTGATAGAAGCTGATCCCAATCCACCCGGAAACTTAGTTTCTATTTCCTTGTTAAAGCTCTTTTTGATCCCGTTTCCTGCTTTCAGCTGAGGCACAGCTGTTTCCAGTTCCGTACGGGCCATATCGATATCATCCCCGCCGATAGCAATAGATGAGTTACCGATGGCTCTCGTATCCGAACCGAGAGCGAGGGACTGGGTGCCATAGGTTTTTGCCGTACTGCCGATAGCGACACCCTGCGCATATTTAGGATCGACAGTACCGCCGGACTGTTTGATCTTGACATTAGTCTCCGCCGACGCGCCGATAACCACATCGCCTCTGGCGCCGTATGCCGCCGCTTCCGCACCTGCCACTACCGCACCGGATCCCGGATTGCCGTGCTCTGTAGAAGCGATGCTCTTCGCCTGGCGTCCAATGACGATATCCCCGTTTTCCAGCGCCTGTGCGCCCTGGCCGATGGCCACCGTACTTGCCGGGAGACTTGGAGTGCCGGTGCTGCCTTTCCCTGACGCTTTCGCTCCCGTGCCGATGGCAATGCCATGCTCTGTTCCATCCTCAACGGAAGCAGTCTCACCTATGGCGATACCGCGATCTGCTTCACTCTTGCTGTCCCAGCCGATAGCCGTAGAATTGACTCCTTTTGCCGTGGAGTTTGCCCCCAATGCGCGGGCGCCTGCAGCCAGGGCTTTTGCACCGTTACCGATGGCTACGCCCCAATCCCCTCTGGATTGAGAACCGTTCCCCATAGCAATGGCACCGCCATTAGCAGCTTTCGCATTATTCCCGAAAGCCATGGAGGAACCACCCCAGGCCCTGGCATTGGAACCGAAGGCCTGGTCATTGTCTCTGCCTACAAGCACATTATTTTCATCAAAACCGGCGCGGGCATTATTCCCCAACGCAAAGCCGTTCGTAGATTGTGTCCGAGCTTCGTTACCGATGGCCACACCGTTATTAGCAATTGTACGTGCATTACGGCCGATAGCCACTGCCTGCGCACCTTGGCCGACAGTACCGGTACCGAAAGCAATCGTATTGATATCTTTGGTTGTCGCATCATGCCCGATTGCGATCCCGCCGCTCTTATCGGTAATCCCCGGTGTCGCTGTGGCGGGGTTCACGGTAACATTCGCACCATGTCCGATGGCAATCCCGTTCTGGCTTGATACTGAATCCGGATCTCCCTTGCCGACAGACGCCTCATTACCGATAGCCACGCTGTGTGATGACAATGCCTTTGACAGAATACCGTAAGCGGAGCTGTTCACCGCCGCCGCCTGCGCCTGGTCGCCGACAGCAAGAGAATGTTCGGCTGTCGATTTAGACTGGGAGCCTATGGCGGTCGCCCCCTGCCCGGTAGCTTGTGCCTGATCGCCCATGGCTATGGCATAGATATTTATTGCCCTGGATCGGCTGCCGAGAGCGATTGTATATTCCTCTGTCGTCTTGGCATCATCCCCGACAGCGATGCTGTTCGCTGTAGCCGTTGTAGCACCGATCCCACCGTTAAACGAGGCTTCCGCCATGCCCGGCAGCAGGCATCCCGTGACAGCAAGGGCGCACAGAAATGCGCGGACAGGCATACTCTTCTTTTCAGAAGCTGTTCCCCCGTTTTTCCCGCAGCGGCCGGCGATTTCCGAAACTACCACATAGCAATGTTTCACCCGGCTCCAGATGACTTTGTAAATCTGATTCATAACTTCCTCCTTTTACATAAAAAGATATCCGCTCTCTAAAGAACTAAATAATTTATATCTCTTTCATCATATTATACATTTATAAAGTTATTTAATAAAGTTATTTATTATAATTAGATTAGTATACCAAACGCACTTTTATTAAAGTATTTCACCGGAGATTTTCTGCACTCCGGTTCCCTTTCAATGCCCGTCGGCTCCATGCACCTTCCTTCATGTATATTTGACTAAGATATCCGTCATAATGGAACCCTTTTGGAGAAAATATGCCAAAAGCGGATCATCCGTATGCTCACGGTTCTCACATTGCTATGGAGAATGAGAAACAAAATACCCCTTTTCAGAAAGACAACTTCATTCCATATATCGGCAGTATTGCCGTCCAAAAGCAGGACAAGGCCGATTTCGGGTTAAAATATGAGACTCCCGCTTTCCATAATGGGTAAAAGACTCTCTCCTGAAAGCATATGCTTATAGAAGAAAGTCTTTTATCTTCTTCCTGATTTAGAAAGATGGTCTTATCCAATCAGGATCCTACGCTGTTTACGAACTGGATTGTCAGCACTGACGGAGTGGAAATAATCCCCAAAACGGTTACCCGCTGTCCCATAGGAACAACTGCACCATTGAGATTGATAAGAATTTTATTCCCCCGGGCGGTACGGAAATTCATAAGCCCGCCGCCGGCGCTGGACAGAATACTGCCCACAGTGCAGATCCTTGTCCCTACAGGAAGCCCGGACAAATTCCATGCTACCTGATAAGCACCCAGATCCTCTAATTTCAAATCTCCCGGATTCGTCTGATACCAGTTGTCAAGATCGCTTTTCACCGGTCCCATGAAATACCCTGCGTCCCGAGATGTCCGCGGGGCCATCGACCCCTGTGACAGCTGCAGGTTTTTAGGATCTTTTCTGTAGCTGACCGTGGGCTGATTGGGAAGCCGATCCCGATAAGACACGTTCCGGATAATAAGTACAGGCTGCCCGGCCTGATTATAAGCCACATACCCTGTCGCCTGAAAAGGCGTATAACTCATTATCTTTCCCGCATGCTCCATCATGGCAGGGATTTCCTGTCCATCGGCAGTAACAAAACGATATACATTGTCCGCATAGGCTCCTTCAAACTGGCCGGCTACGGTGATATTATCCGCTGCCGCAGCCATCGTGCCCGGCAGCAGCAATATCAATATCATTCCTATCACAGCAAACCATGATTTCTTCATCTGAAAGCCTCTTGCTCCGATTAACCGCGGCCTTTGATGACGCGTACACGCTGGATATCAGGTGTACCATCCTTATGCTTGCTGATAGTATCTACTCTGATGCGTTCCAGTTCCGGTTCGAATTCTTTCAATGCTCTGGCCATCCGGTCATCGGCAGCCGCACCATTCTGCATAGCCCTGTAGATCAACGCGGCCATTTCATACCTGGTCATCATGCGGTCCCCGCCGAACTGTCCGTCCGGGTAGCCCACGATGACACCGTTTCCTGCCAGAGTCGCCACATAGTCATAGGCCCAATGATTTTCAGGCACATCGGGGAAGAGCTGCATCTTGTCCATATCCATGGAATCCAGCGGTCTTCCGTCCGCAACCTTCAGCAGCGCCCCCTTCACATTTTCCAGTTCAGCGCGAAGATCCTTGATTTCCTTAGCCATCGCCACTTTGGATGTGGACACATGGTTGCCCTGTCCCAGCTTCATGGAAAGGCCTGCATTCACCATATTCTCTCCGCCGCCGATGGAACCGCCTACACTGATCATCGTATCTTCATTCGGCCGATAGAAGGCACCGAGTGCCAGAGAATGGGCATCTTTATAGTTGCCGTAGCCCAAAGTGAAGTCCCACTTGTCATCGGGATCGAAGTCCAGCGGATGGAGTGCTGCCAATGCCGCCGCTCCTGCGCCGACTCTGTTGATACGGTTATCAACTTTGTTGATGGCTCCGCCGATCTGTTTCAGCTGCCCTACATTCACAGCATCCGTATCTGCCTTGCCTGCTGCCACATTGGTAATCCGTTTTCCGCCTGCGTCAACGCCGGTCTGCGTGATGCTCGGGCCGTTCTTGATCGTCAGGCCGCTGCTACTCATCACCGTATTTCCTGTAGTCACGGTCTTGAAGGTCGGTGTATCGACTACAGACACTTTGTAGTCCGTACCGCCGTTTGCATTTGTTCCTGTCGTTACGGAAATATTGCTGCCCTCCGTTACGGAAGAATGCTTGCCTGCCTGGCCGGATACAACCTTCAGCTGGTCTTCCGTCGCCGCCTGTCCGCTGGTGATATGGTTCGGATCCCAGGTCTTATTGGTCAGTCCGTTCACTGTGCCGGCCGTACCGTTGACAGTCACCTGCCCGGCCTTGATCGTACCTTCGGTACCTTTAATGCTGATCTGCTTGGAAGGATCGGTTCCCAGCGTAATATCATCATTCAGGTTGACATGGTACGTTTTGGATCCGTCGGCATTCGTTTCAGAAGTCACCGTCGTATTTTTGCCGTCCGCTACTTTCGTGGTGGCACTGGCTGCCGCTTTTTTCAGCTGGCTGACATTGACGGCATCGGTATCTGCCTCGCCTGCCGCTACATTGGTGATCTTCTTGCCGCCTGCATCAATTCCCGACTTGGTAACGCTGGGGCCGTCCTTGATCTTCAGCCCGTCCTTGTCGACTGTCACTGCCGTGTTTCCGGAACCGTCCTGAACGGTAAGCCCGTTGGTATCCATTCTTGTACGGCCTGTGGTGACACTATTCAGTAAAATATCATCCTTAAGCCCCACTCTGACTCTGCCGCCTTCGACTCTGGTGGAAATATTCTTACCGTCGCCTACAACGTCCACCGTTTCGCCAAGCTTCTTCTTTACTTCATTTCCGTCTTCCGCTTTTATGCCGAAGCCCTTGTTGACGATCTCCGAGCCCTGATTTTTCAGCTGGCTGACATTGACGGCATCGGTATCCGCCTCGCCTGCCGCTATATTGGCAATCTTATTTCCGCCGTTATTCAGCCCATCTGCAGTAAGAGAAACCGTTCCGGCCGGAGTACGCGTCATTTTCTTGACATAGAATCCGGTCGTATCCATCACCACATTGCCGGCTGTTACACTGTTTAAGCCTTTCAGATCCTTGGCAAGACGTGCTTTCAGGTTGTTGCTGCCGTCAGATACCACACCGATGTTGTCATCCGTGGTCAGTTTGCTTTCATCTGAAATGCCGCCGATTACATTCACCTGGCCATTCAGTTTCTTTTTGATGACCGCCCCTGTATCACCGCCGTACTTCATGCCGTCATCCAAGGTGGCAATGTCATGCTGCTTGCCGTTCTTTTCTTCAATGATGAGACGGGTGATATTGGTGCCGTCAACGCCCGGTTTTCCGTCGCCGCCTTTAATGGTGGCTCCGTCTCTGCCGTCTTTGCCGTTAATTCCAACACTGTCCGCCTTCAGGTTCTTATCCAGGCCGACAATCATATTTCCGTCAGCATCCACCATCGTTTTGATGTTTGACGGGTCGTATTCCGTATCTGCCTTTGTTCCGGTTCCCCTGATGGTCATGGTGCTGTTCAGTTTCTTTATTGCCAGTCCGGTATTTCCGGCAAATTTCATGCCGTCATCCATCGTTGCCACCTGATGGTCGCCTTTTTCATCCACATAGTAGAGACGGGTCATTTCGGTAGCCGACAGGTTCTTAGCCGGATCCAGGCTCGCAGGTCCTGCGTTGACGCCTATATCCGCATGGGTGGATTTTCCGTCTTTCCCGGCAGGTCCGGTCAGGCCGATCTGCCCTTCCGTCCCATTGGCTCCGTCTTTCGCCTTGAGGGTAACTCCATCTTTGCCGTCTTTCCCCTTGATGCTGATTCCGTCTTTGCCATGGATCACTACGGAAGAACCGTCTTTGCCGTTGACTCCGATGGAGCCGTCTTTGCCGTCAGCACCTTTCTTGCCGAGCACTAGGTCATCATTTACATTGACTTTATACGGATTGGCAACGGTGCCTTCGCCTTCGACGGTGGTATTCTTACCGTCTTTCAGGATCGTCTTTCCCGCCGCGACAGCATCTTTCAGCTGACCGAAGTTGACTGCGTCACTGTTCGCTGTGCCATTAGCCACGTTGGTAATCTTCTGGCCGTTCGCATTGAGACCGTCTTTGTTGACATAGGTCTTTCCGTTAACGGTCAGGCTGCCGTCCGGTCCCAGGTTAACATCTTTCTTCAGCTTCACGTTGAGCTTCGTTCCATCAGATACAACACCGATATTGTCATCTGTCAGGTCTGCCGAGGCGCCGCCTTTGATTTCCAGCTTTTCTCCCAGCTTTTTGTTAATTACCGCGCCCGAGTCTCCGCCGAAGTTCAGGCCTTTGCCAATGGTGTTATTGATGTTTGTAATATTTGTCTTATTGGTCTTCACGCCGTCGCTGACTGTTTTCAGCTGGTCTTCCGTGGCTGCCTGTCCGTGTACGACTGTCGGGTTGTCAATATCCCATGTGCGGTTGGTCAGTTCATTCACTGTGCCGGCGCCTGTCACTTTGACTGTGCCCGCCTGGATGTCCCCTGTCGTTCCGTCGATGGTGACCTTGCTGCCCGCCGTAATCTTTCCGCTGGTTCCGTCTGCGACGATTTTCTTGTCAGCCGTGCCGAGGGTTACTTTATCACCCAGTCCGACGGTATATTCTTTACCACCGGCGGGATTGGTTCCTTCTGTAACGGTTACATTGGCGTCTTTCGCTTTGACGGTCGTTGCCTTTGCCGTACCGCCGATGGCTGCATTCAGCTGACCCAGGTTGACTGCATCACTGTTTGCCGTGCCGTCAGCTACATTGGTAATCTTCTGGCCGTTCGCATTGAGACCGTCTTTATTGACATAAGTCTTTCCGTTGATGGTCAGGCTGCCGTCAGCACCCAGATTGACATCTTTCTTCAGCTTCACGTTGAGCTTCGTTCCATCAGATACAACGCCGATATTGTCATCTGTCAGGTCTGCCGAGGCGCCGCCCTTGATTTCCAGCTTTTCTCCCAGCTTTTTGTTAATATCTGCGCCCGAGTCTCCACCGAAGTTCAGGCCTTTGGCAATGGTATTGTTAATGTTTGTAATATTTGTTGTATTCGTATTCTGCTGTGCTTTGGATGCGATATCTGTCAAAGTAACCTGTTTCTTATCGCCTTTTTCGTTCGCTACGGTCAGCACCATATTTCCGTTGCTGTCCGCTTTGTACTTGCCCTGGCTTCCCGCTTCCGGATTTGCTACCAGATGATAATCTTCCTTTGCCACCTCGGTGAATATTTTGCTCAGGTCTACATTGACTTTACCTGTGTCGTTACGTTCCAGTGTCAGGGTTTTGCCGTCATTGGAAACGCTGCCGCTTGTGACATAGTTGTTTTTGAGTCCCGTTATATTGGCGGTCAGGTTGTTCGTACCGGTCAATGCAGCCGTTCCGTCGCCGTTTGTCTGGTAATTTGCGGTACCGCCTGTCACATACTTGTCTTTCGCCGTCACAATACGGTTGATATCGCCGATATTGGCCGCATTGGTCGTCGTATTTCCGCCGCTGGCTACGTTCGTGATCTGCTTGTTCCCCGCGTTGATGCCGGTATTGTTGATCTTTACGTCACCTACAGTCACGCTGTTGAAGGTCGGATCTTTGCTTACGGATACAGTCAGCTTCCTTGCGGCCGGATCGTATTCCACACCTGCATTGTCTTTTGCCGCGAATTCAAGGGTTTCTCCCGCCTTGATCGCGCCCTCATTGGTTCCTGCCTTTACCTTGAAGCCTGCTTTCAGTTTTTCCACGTCCGACGCGCTAGCAATATTATTGATTGTGACCGTGCTTGCCGGTGTCGTCGGATGCGCCTTGTCTTCCACTTTCAGATCCACTTTGCCGTTGGCTACGGAATAATTCCCGTCTGCCGCGTCAGGATTTTTAACCAAGCGATAGTCTGTCTTTGACGCATTGGAAATGGAAATGGCATCAGATACTTTCTTCAACTGGTCTTCTGTCGCCGCTCTGCCGTTCACGACCACCGGATTCTGCACGTCCCAGTCCCTGTTGTCCAGACCGGTTACATAGCTCTTGTGATCTGCCGAATCGACACCCATTCTGGCGGTTCCTGCCGTCACACTGTTCAGGCCGGTCACATCTTTCGCAAGTTTTACATTCAGCGCACCGTTTCCGGATACGACACCGATATTCCCGTCTGACAGTTTTGATGCATCAGCGCCGCCTTTGATATCCAGCTGCTCGCCCAGTTTCTTATTGATAATTGTTGCGTCATCACCCTTAAAGTTCAGGCCTTTGGCAATGGTATTGTTAATGTTTGTAATATTTGTTGTATTCGTATTCTGCTGTGCTTTGGATGCGATATCTGTCAAAGTAACCTGTTTCTTATCGCCTTTTTCGTTCGCTACGGTCAGCACCATATTTCCGTTGCTGTCCGCTTTGTACTTGCCCTGGCTTCCCGCTTCCGGATTTGCTACCAGATGATAATCTTCCTTTGCCACCTCGGTGAATATTTTGCTCAGGTCTACATTGACTTTACCTGTGTCGTTACGTTCCAGTGTCAGGGTTTTGCCGTCATTGGAAACGCTGCCGCTTGTGACATAGTTGTTTTTGAGTCCCGTTATATTGGCGGTCAGGTTGTTCGTACCGGTCAATGCAGCCGTTCCGTCGCCGTTTGTCTGGTAATTTGCGGTACCGCCTGTCACATACTTGTCTTTCGCCGTCACAATACGGTTGATATCGCCGATATTGGCCGCATTGGTCGTCGTATTTCCGCCGCTGGCTACGTTCGTGATCTGCTTGTTCCCCGCATTGATGCCGTCTTTATTGATATAGGTATTTCCGTTGATGGTCAAGCTGCCGTCCGTTCCCAGGTTGACATCTTTCTTTAAGTTGTATTTTACGGCCGTTATCTTTCCGGACGCATCTTTTGTCACGGAAGCCGTTGTATTTGTTCCATCGGCAAAGTTGACTTTACTGCCATTCTTTACGGCATTCACATCATTGCCATTCCCCTGTGCTGTCCAGGAAGCATTGGATGTTACCGCTTTCAGTTGAGCCACATTGACGGCATCGGAATCATTCGTGCCGGCCGCCACATTGATGATCTGGCGTTTTACCGTATCCGAGCCGACACTTACGGCGCCTGTCGTTCCTTTTGTCGCCTTAATGGCATTTACCTGTGCCGTGTCGGCACCGGAAGGAATGTAAGCATTGGATGTCTGCTGACGGTTAGAAACGCTGTCAGCGCCGAGTGCCACGCCTCCATCTACTTGGGAATTGGCATTAACACCCATGGCAATGGATTTTTTCCCCTTGCTGCGTGCCAAAGGCCCGATTGCCGTGCTGGCATCGCCTTCCGCCAAAGCATTGAGACCCATAGCCATAGAAGCGTCACCGGCGGCCTGGCTCATCGCGCCGAGTGCCACGGATGCCGTTCCGATGGAAGCAGTCTTGACATAATAGGGCTTATCATGCAAAGCAGCCGAACCAAGCGTCGCATCACTGGACGCCTTATTATTCAGATTTTCATTATTCGCCAGTCCCGGCAGAAGGGATTGCAGTTTTGCACGATCCAGCTCGATATCATCCGTACCGATCGCCACGGAAGAGTTTCCGATCGCCCTTGTGTCTGCGCCGACAGCCACCGCCTGCGATCCGTAAGCCTTTGCCACGCTGCCGATAGCCACGCTCTGTGCATCACGCTTTTCCGTCGGACCATTGGTATGATCCACGTTTTTGACCCTTATATTCGTCTCTGCGCCGGAACCGATTGCCACATCGCCCCTGCTTCCGTAAGTATTGCTGTTGCTGCCGATCGCCACCTGTCCGGAACCGGGCAGCTGGTGGTATTTGGAAGCTACGGTTGTTGCCCTGTAGCCGACAGCAATGTCTTCATCAGACTGTACACTGGATTCCGTACCGATAGCAACCGCATTATTGACGGACCGCTTCGTCGTCAGCTTGGTAATCCGTTTCGCGCTGCCGGTCAGAGTAACAGAATCTGCATTCCGGGTTTTCTCCAAATCGCCGGCTTTGGCAGAAGTACCGAGAGCGATGGAATTATTGCCGCTTGCCTTGGCATCATCACCAATGGCCATAACGCCTTTTTTATCCAGCTGCTCATCAGTCCCGGTGACAAGCGGATTTGTGCTTGTCGCATTTTCCAAGGTCAACGCGCTGGCCTCACGCCCGATGGACAGTGAACCGGCACCTTCCGCATGGGCATTGTTGCCGATGGCTGTAGTCCTTACATCATTAGCCGTTGCCGCATTGCCGATAGCGACAGAAGACGGTCCGTTGCCGATGCTGTCATTCCCTACGGAAACGGAAGAACCCCCACTGGCTTTAGCCGAATTGCCCACAGCTACCCCATTATTGGACGGAATGGTCGGTATACGGGGATCCTTATTGTCTGCCGTTCCCGATTCCGCATTATTGCCGATAGCCACACCGTCTTTCGCGTATCCTTTGGCACCCGCGCCTTCCGCGATACTGTTGTTCCCTATCGCTTTTGCCTGGTGTCCGATAGAAATGCTCTGTTCACCCGACGAAACGGATTTCAAACCTACCGCAATCGTCTGCTTATTCTTCGATTCCGCCTGATCTCCAAGCGCTACCCCGTGTTCTCCCTCGACTACGGAACTGGAGCCGATCGCCACACCGCCGATCGCATTGGCCCCTGCTTTTGCCTGATGTCCCATAGCGATGGCATAGTTTGCCAATGTTTGTACTTTATACCCGAATGCCAGCGCATAAACACCGTCCGCTTTTGCCTCTGTACCTTGGGCAACCGCATGAGACTTCTTTGCTTTTGCGTTTGTTCCTACGGCAACACTATCTTGTCCCGGAGCGGACGCGCCCGTCCCCCAGACTATCCCGCTTGCTGCATCTGCATCAGCAGGAAGCATACAGCCGGCAATCACCATGGCGCACAAAAGCGCGCGAAGCGGACGGATTCCCGTCACAGAGGCTTTATTATCTCTGCCGACCCTCTTCGTGATTTCCGAAACGACTATGTAGCAATTCTTCACCCTGCTCCATATGACCTTGTGTACTTGATTCATAACTTTAACCCCATCCTTTCTCTATTACAAAAATGTTTTCTCCGATGTACAAAACGCTGACCGTTTTCATCTCTGTTTTTTTAATCGATATTTTTGATATTTTCTGCCGGAGAAACTGCCTGTGCATGTTTTCCCTGAAGCCGCTGCAGCGGATCCGTGTTTTATTCTCTGTTGTTTTTATCCATTAGGAAATCATGCCTCTGCAATAAACACGAAAATTATTTTACCCTATACCTTACTTTTTTTCAACCATAAATTTTGTAAATATAAAACATTCAGTATTTATGCGGTTTTCCTATTATTTATAAATTGACTCTAAGACGGTTTGCCTTTATCTTTCTTCAGGAACCAGCCATCTGTGGAGCCCCCTATCTTACAGACACCGCTCTATGCCCATCTCTGAAAAACAACCTCAGCAAACCTGCATCGCTGCAGAAACGCGGAAGACTCCGCGCGGGCAGGATATTTCCCTAAAAGTCCGTAACCTTCTTCATGACCGCCTCCATTTTCCATCACGCCTCCTCACGCCGGTATCGCTCCGGTTCGAAATTTCTCTCCTCGAATCCCACTTCATGCCGGCTTTTCAGGCATACAAAAAACGCCCTCGAAAAAGCCGCCTAAGCAGCCGCACAGAGCGCTCTTAAATTCCTGTGTATGTTCCGGACACAGATGTCACATCTACTTCGTGACTTGCCCCGGATATCCCAATAAAACATATCCATTATTAAAGCTCCCCCATCATCTCTGCCCCAGTCACTTCAGGGATATCTGCCGTTTTCTGCCATTACTCCGATTACAAAAAGCGGTTCTGCCGGCAAAAATAATCTCACCATCATACTCCCGTGGATGATAAGTATTCTTTCCATGCCGCAGCAGGATTGTATATCAGACTCAACTCTCCCCCATCCGGATCAAAAACGAATGGTATGATTCCGATACATAATCGTTTCGATTATACGACACCCCACCACAAAATGCACATATCAATTCCGCATAATTGTATGACTTTTCATAATCAATATATACATGTTTTCTAATCTTTTTATAATGCATCACGTTTCGGCAGACCATGCTGCATACCGCATTCACGTTTTATACACCCCTATAAATATTTTCTTATTTTTTGACTTTATTTCCTCATCAATCCTTAAGCTAAAGTCTACAGCATTACATCCCATATCCGGCATTAAGTAAAACACATAGATAATACATCATGTCAAATTGCACAAATCATGAATTCTACTTTATGGATAATGGTTGCATGCCCCTGCGTAATAAATCTATGACTCTGATGAGATTTTGCGGTTTTCCCCACCATGGGTACAGATTCTTCGCTGGCGCTCAGAATGACGCCTTACCGTCTTCCTCACTACGGCAGCAGATCCTTCACATTCGCTTCGGATGACGTTTAACGTTTCCCTCACTACAACAGTAAATCCTTTACTGATGTTTCGTATGACACCTAATGGAAATCATATGCTTCGGCTTTTAACTCACAGCTAACGGCTAACAGCTCACAGCTTGCAGCTGACAGCTCACAGCTGATAGCTTTTATCTTCTTACCGGCTTCCTCACCACGGGTACAGATCCTTCACATTCGTTTAGGATGACGCCTTACCGTCTCCCCTCACCATGGTAATAGATCCTTCGCATTCGTTCAGGATGACGTTTTACCGTCCATTATCACTCAGAACGGGGCAGAAAAAGAATCTTCATTCTATTCTTTTGCGTCGTTCCCCCAAGCCAGTATCCTCCGTCCGGCTCCGCCGGCCACCTCCTTATAAACAAGGAGGCTTACCCAATCCCTATTCTTTCCGTTAGAATCCCTTTCCTCAACACTGTAGCAGATCCTTCACTAGCGCTTTGAATGACGCCTTACTGTATCCCGTCATTCAGAGCGGAAGTAAGAATGCTGTATGAGAAAACAGGAAACGGCTATGTGATACGGAGCGAAGAATCTATGACTTTGATGACACCTTACGGTTTCCCCTCATCACGGCAGCAGATCCTTCACATTCGTTCAGGATGACGTTTAACGTTTCCCTCACTACAACAGCAAATCCCTTGTTGTTGTTTCGTATGACACCTAATGGAAATCATATGCTTCGGCTTTTAACTCACAGCTAATGGCTTGCAGCTTACAGCTCACAGCTAACGGCTGACAGCTTTTATCTTCTTACCGTCTTCCCCCCAACATAAAAACCGACCCATTATTTGTATGGATCGGTTCTTTTGTTGGGATCAAAGGGTTCCTGTCGTTTTGAGCCGTGTCAGCGCACGCTGGAGAGCGAGTTTGGCACGGTCGACATCGATTTCTTTACTCTTGGACGCGAGCCTGTCTTCCGCACGTTTCTTCGCGGCTTGGGCACGGGCAATATCGATGGTGTCCGCCAGCTCCGCCAGGGGGGCTACGATATTTACCTGATTGTCCTTTATTTCCAGGAAACCGCCAAATACGGCCACCTTTTGTTCCTTTCCGCCTTTAATGATGCGCACAGGGCACATTTCAAGAGCGGCTGCCAGAGGCAGATGGTTTTTCATGACGGCAAATTCACCGTCTGCTGCACGGGCCACCACCATTTCCACGCCGGTTTCCTGATAAATCGGTCCGTCGGGGCTGATGACTTCCACGTGCATGGGATTCGTAAGGGTATCAGCCATGGCTTATTCCCCTTTCTTCATCTTTTCAGCCTTTTCGATCGCTTCATCAATTGTGCCGACCATGTAGAACGCGCCTTCAGGCATATCATCGTGCTGGCCTGCAAGGATTTCCTTGAAGCCGCGGATGGTTTCCTTCAGGGATACGTATCTGCCGGGGGAGCCCGTAAACTGTTCAGCTACGAAGAAGGGCTGAGACAGGAATCTCTGTACCTTTCTTGCGCGGGCTACGATGACTTTGTCATCATCGGAAAGTTCTTCCATGCCCAGGATGGCGATGATATCCTGCAGTTCTTTGTAGCGCTGCAGAATAGCCTGTACGCCGCGGGCCACTTCGTAATGCTCTTCACCCAAAACGTTCGGGTCAAGGATACGGCTGGTGGAGTCCAGCGGGTCTACTGCCGGATAGATGCCCAGTTCCGCGATGGAACGGCTCAGTACGGTGGTAGCGTCCAAGTGTGTAAATACGCCTGCCGGGGCCGGATCCGTCAAGTCATCGGCCGGTACGTATACGGCCTGGATGGATGTGATGGAACCGTCTTTTGTGGAAGTGATGCGTTCCTGCAGTTCGCCGATATCGGTAGCCAGTGTCGGCTGGTAACCTACAGCGGACGGCATACGCCCGAGCAGCGCGGATACTTCGGAGCCTGCCTGTACGAAACGGAAAATATTATCTACGAAGAGCAGAACGTCCTGTCCCTGTTTGTCGCGGAAATATTCAGCCATGGTCAAACCGGTGAGAGCTACACGCATACGCGCTCCCGGAGGTTCGTTCATCTGGCCGTATACCAGCGCAACTTTGAAAAGAACGCCGGAGTCTTTCATTTCTCCCCAGAGATCGTTCCCTTCACGGGTACGTTCACCGACGCCGCAGAATACGGAGCAGCCGGAGTGTTCTGTCGCCACGTTATGGATCAATTCCTGGATAAGAACGGTCTTACCTACACCCGCACCGCCGAAGAGCCCGATCTTACCGCCTTTTGCATACGGAGCGATGAGATCGACGACTTTGATGCCGGTTTCAAAAATTTCGGTTGCCGGAGACTGGTCTTTAAAGGCCGGTGCCGGACGATGAATAGGCCAGTAGT
>OWIK01000275.1_pt1 | contig 19506 bp, 14 predicted proteins | sample 1732691 | NCBI WGS metagenome assembly OWIK01 (sample SAMN05065743, study PRJEB22554) | human gut metagenome | biome: ENVO:2100002; feature: ENVO:00000062; material: ENVO:00002003 | host: Homo sapiens | place: USA | reverse complement strand
GCAATCAGGAACTGGAATTCCAGCTGGTCGGCTATGACAGCAAGGAAGCAGAACTGGATGCGCTGAAATCGGGCGAGATCGACATGATCTTCCATTGCGACCAGAACCCCAATCTGGCGGAAGAGTATCACTTTGCCTGTACCAACACAACGTGGACCTCCAACCTGATGGCGGTCACGAACAAACAGCACTTTAACGAAAACAATGTAAACCGCATTGCCGTTCCCCAAAACAAACTCTCCCTGAAAAAGTACCTTGCGTTTTATTACCCGCAGTGGGAGATCGTGGACTGCGATACACAGGAGGATGCGGCAAGGCTGGTCAAAGACGGACAGGCAGATTGCTTTGTTACCGGGATCAGCAGTGAGAATAAATACAGCAAGAAATACAGCTTTTACAGCGTTCCGCTGGTAAACCCTGTAAGATCCTGCTTTGCGGTCAATAGCGGAAACCGCAGCCTGTTGTCCATCCTGAACAAAACGATCAAGGCAATGCCTGTTAATATGCTTGCCGGCGCGCTTGCGATGTATAAGAGCTCCGCGCGGAAGGTTACCCTGAGCGATTTTATAAAGGATAACTTCTTTAAAGTTATGTTGATCAGCAGCATTGCTGTTGCAGTTGTTCTGCTCACGATTTTGATGCTGCTCCAGAAGGCGCGTAAAGCCGAAGCTGCTGCAAGGAAAGCTGCAAGCGATACGCAGGAACTGAATGCAAAATTGCAGGTCGCCGTGGAAAAAGCAGAGAGCGCGAACCGCGCCAAGAGCACCTTCCTTTCCAATATGTCCCACGATATCCGCACCCCCATGAACGCCATCATCGGCTTTACCACGCTGGCGCTCAGCAATATTGACGATACAGACCGGGTGAAGGATTATCTTGGCAAGACCCTTGCATCCAGCAACCATCTGCTCTCCCTCATCAACGATGTGCTGGATATGAGCCGCATTGAAAGCGGAAAAATTCATCTGGAAGAGGTGGAAGTTAACCTTTCGGATGTGTTGCACGATTTAAAAACTATCGTCAGCGGGCAAATTTTTGCAAAGCAGCTGGAGCTTTACATGGACGTCATGGACGTGACCGACGAGGACGTCTACTGCGACAAGACCCGGCTGAATCAGATTTTGCTGAACCTGCTGTCTAACGCCATCAAGTTTACCCCGGCGGGCGGCACGGTCTCGGTGCGGGTGCGGCAGCTTGCCGGTAAAGTGCGCGGCTGCGGACAGTATGAGTTCCGCATCAAGGATAACGGCATCGGCATGAGCCAGGAGTTTGCCCAAAAGATATTTGAACCCTTCGAGCGGGAGCGCACCTCCACGGTAAGCAGAATTCAGGGCACCGGCCTCGGTATGGCAATTACCAAAAACATCGTGGATATGATGGGCGGCACCATCGAGGTGCAGACAGCGCAGGGCAAGGGCACCGAGTTTACCGTCTGCGTGCCCATGCGCGCACAGACCGAGCAGCGCCCGGTGGAAAAGATCACCGAGCTGGAGGGCCTGAAGGCACTGGTGGTGGATGACGACTTCAACACCTGCGACAGCGTGACAAAGATGCTGGTCAAGGTGGGCATGCGCGCCGAGTGGACCCTTTCCGGCAAGGAAGCGGTGCTGCGTGCGCGGCAGTCTATCGAGATGAGCGATGTCTACCACGCTTATATCATCGACTGGCGTCTGCCGGATATGAACGGCATCGAGGTCACCCGCCAGATCCGCAGCCTGCACGATGATACGCCTATTATCATCCTGACCGCCTACGACTGGTCGGATATTGAAGTAGAAGCAAAAGCAGCCGGCGTGACCGCCTTCTGCGCCAAGCCCATGTTCATGTCCGACCTGCGCGAGACCCTGATGAGCGCCCTTGGCCAGAAGCCGGCGGATGCGGTGCAGAGGCTTTTGCCGGAAAAGAACGCCGACTTCAAGGGCAAGCACATCCTGCTGGTGGAGGACAACGAACTGAACCGCGAGATCGCGCAGGAGATTCTGCAGGAGTACGGCTTCCTTGTCGATACGGCTGAAAACGGCGCCGTAGCGGTGGAAAAGGTAAGTACCGCCGCGCCGGGCAGCTATGATCTAGTACTGATGGATGTGCAGATGCCGATCATGGACGGCTATACCGCCACCCGGAAAATCCGCGCACTGGACGACCCTGCGCGGGCAAAGCTGCCGATCCTTGCCATGACCGCCAACGCCTTTGACGAGGACCGCCGCAACGCCTTGGAAAGCGGCATGAACGGCTTTTTGTCCAAGCCCATCGTGATCGACGACCTTGTGCAGGAACTGCGCAAAATTTTGTAAATGAAACGCCGGTCAGGTGAATAAAAAAGAATGCACCCGCAGTATTTGCGCCCGGAGGCCAAAACCTCTGAAAAGCTTGCGGCGGCATCATGGAGCCGGTAGCCGTCTGGGTACGCAAGGGCGGCGAGTGGGCCATCATCCACCGCTGCAAACGCTGCGGAAAGCTCAGTTCCAACCGGGTGGCGGCAGACGACAACCCCATGAAGCTCATGAGCATTGCCATGAAGCCGCTGTGCTCTCCGCCGTTCCCGCTGGACTATATTGAGGAAATGACCGCCTTGATGGGCGGCGATGGACGGATGCGGTAAGCCGCAGGAGGAACTACAAGATGGAGTATATCCGAATCACAAAAGAAAACATCGACAAGGAACACATCTGTTGTGCCATGTCCGGTCAACAGAGCCTTGCCAAGAAGGAATGGCTCAAGCAGCGCTTTGGGGAGGGGCTTGTTTTTTACCGCAGTGCAGAGCGCGGCAAATGCTTTATCGAGTACATCCCGGCAGAAAACGCATGGGTGCCCATTGATGCCGATGGCTATCTGTACATCAACTGCCTGTGGGTCTCCGGCTCCCTGAAGGGGCACGGCTATTCCAGCGAACTGCTGGAGGAATGCCTTCGGGATGCCAAGGCGCAGGGCAAAAACGGCGTTTGTATTCTGTGTGCAGAGGGGCGCAAACGGGAGTTTCTCGCTGACCCAAAGTTTTTGACCCATAAGGGCTTCAAGGTTTCGGACACCTCCGATTGCGGCATCAACCTCATGTACCTGCCCCTTGCAGAGAGTGCCCAGCCGCCAAAATTCAAGGCCTGCGCCAAGCACCCCAAGGTGGAGGAAAACGGCTTTGTCCTCTACTATACCGACCAGTGCCCCTATACCTATTATTGGGTGCCAAAGGTGCAGGAGGCCGCAAAGGAACATGGGATCCCGTTCAAAGCCATCCACGTCACAGAGAAAGAGACGGCACAGAATGTGCCCGCACCCGTCACCACCTATGCACTGTTCCGTGATGGAAAATTTGTGACACAGGGCATCCAGTCGGACAAGAAATTTTTGAAATTAGCAGGCGCAGCGGATTGAGAGATTCAGGAGGAAAAATGCAATACGATCAAACGGTTATCACACCAAAAGGACTGATCGTCCACATCCGAAACGGCGTGGCATCCGATGGAAGCGCCGTGCTTGAAAACTTTGATTTGACACACGCAGAAACAGATTATCTGCTGAGTTATCCCGATGAAAATCACTTTGATGCGGAACAGGAAAGCCGCTACTTGGAGAAAAAAGCAACCAGCCCGAATGAGATCGAACTGATCTCCATGCGGCTGGAATTGTAGAGCTTATCGACTGAAAACAGCCCTCCTGACCATGACGGCCGGGAGGGCTGTTTTTGGTAGGGAGGTTGACCAGTATGAGGACAATACCCGGACTACCGCAAGGCACGCAACGAGATGCAGGAACTGGTTCGGGCACAGAAAAATGTAGAACGATTTTTTGCAGAGGAAAAGAACACCACCGAGAAAACACAGACACGTAAAAAAAGTCGCCGAGGAGCTTTCCCTGTTGGGAGGCATCCTCGGCGGATTTTTTAGTTTATATAGCAGCTTTGCGGAGCAATGCGCCTGTTACCCGTATATTTTCCCCACGATCTTTCCGCGTGCTGCGGCGGGCAGAAGCTTGCACAGCAGGCTCAGGAACTTATACTGTGCACCGGCAACATAAACGACCGCCGGCTTCTTTTTCTCCACAATACCGGCGATGTACCGTCCAATGCGTGCCGGGTCCATGCCGTTTTGCTCGTCATGCTCCATCTGACTGACGCTCCGGGAGATGCGTCCACCGTATTCATCATCGCCGAGAATGCTTTTCTGACGTGCTTTTGTAAAACCGGTGCAGATGTCACCCAACTCTACAACAGTAACATGGATGCCGTAGGGCTTGACTTCATTTGCCAGAGTGTAAGAGTAAGAAGAAACGGCAGCTTTGCTTGCGGAGTAGAAGGTCTGGAACGGAATGTGCGCTACGGCGGCAACGGAGCTGATGTTCACAATATGCCCCTTCCCTTGATGGCGTAGGAAGGGGAGAACCGCTTTATTTACAGTGACCGTTCCGAAGAAATTCACATCGAACTGTGCTTTGGCTTGTTCCATGGACGTAAACTCCACCGCACCGGAAATGCCAAAGCCTGCACAGTTGATCACCGCATCAATTTTAGTTTCTTTTTGGATGACCTGCTGCACAGCGGCGTTGACCGCATCTTCATCGGTCACATCGACAGACAGATGGGTAACGCCCTCCATAGGGATATTTCTGCGGCTGAACTCATAGACGATGCAGCCGTTCTCCTTCAGAGCGGATGCCGTGCACCGTCCGATGCCGGAGCTTCCTCCGGTAACAATGACCACCTTGTTGTTTTCTCCTGCCATGATTTTCCTCCTGAAAATGTTGATCTGGTTCGAGTATACCGCATCGCAGGGCGGCTGTCTATACGGATAGCCGGATCGTGGAAAAGTACAGGAATCAACTTGCGTAAATTTTCACGCAGATTGGCCTCTCTTTTTTACACAACCAATGCCAATTAGCGCTTGAAAACGAAACGCTGCGCAAGTATACTATACTAGTTATACTGTACAAGCTTGATCACAAATCGGTATGCCAGTTGACCATAAAAGACATACCAGAATTGAAGCGTGCGGCGGGGTCAAAACCCTACGAGGATGAAAATGAAATTCGATAGAAGACTTACAGATGAAATCTACACTTCCGATACGGTAAGGCTGGGAAAAAATGCATTTCAGGCCATGCAGGAGACGATCTATCATAATGGCGGTGTCGGAACCATTACCGGGTACTATGATGCCGAATTGTCGATCCTGTCGGTCAGTGATCTGTTGCTGCATAATCTGAACCACAGCTATGCATCCCTGATGGAACAGACAAAGGGTTCGCTGAAGAATCTTTTCTATAAGAAAGATGCCGCATTCCTCGACAATGCACGCTTTCGTCAGCTCCAAGGCGAAGGGGAAGGCCGGATCCTCACGGCAGATGGGGCTCCCGTCTATGTGCGTCTCTACAAAAAAGATGCAGTCGATACGGATGGAACACCGATCTGGATCATGTCAGTACAGATGAACTGGGCGTATGAGAACCTTGCGCTGGTTAATGAATCCATCCATTCTGCACTATGGTATTTTGAGTGTAATGAAAACGGTGAGATCGTTCATGTGAACTGGAGCCATGCGTTCCGGCAGATCCTTGGATATCATGACATTCTGGATTTTCCGAACAAACTGGATTCGTGGTCGAACCTTCTGCACCCGGAGGACTATGACCGGGTAATGCAGCTGCTTTTGGAAGCGATTGCGGACAAAACCAATGCTACGAAGTATAATGTTGAGTACCGACTGAAAATGCAGGATGGCCAATACCACTGGTTCCGGGCATCGGCGGAGGTGATACGCCGTCTGGATGGTTCGGCCAATCGAATTGCCGGAATCATCAGCAACATTGACGCGGAAAAAAGAAGCCGGATGCAGGCGCAGCGGGCAGCGGCATTTCACCGTGCATTTACCAGCGCAAACCTCTGCGAATACTATGTAAATCTGGAAAAGAACACCTTTGACACTTTCAAAGTGGAGCCCTCTTTGATGACGGCCTTTGAGCAGAACCACACATGGGATGGACTAGTCAGATTCCTTGTGGATAACTATGTGGTTGAAGAGGACAAAAAGTCTGTAACGGATTTCTACAATCGCGCCTACATCACGGAAAAACTAAAGGGGCTTGAGACGGAGCTGCGTCAGGAGTGCCGCATCGTTCTGGATGGGGAGGAACGATGGGTCAGCAACGTGGTCATGCGCGGTGAGATCGAAGATTCCGAATATGCGATGATTTTTCTGCAGGACATCACAGAGTCCAAAGCAGAGACGGCACGGCGGATGCAGATGGCCTCAGATAACGCATCGATGGATCTTTTGATCAAGAGTATGGTGCGTCTGCTGGACCGCTTTGTCGTCTGCGATCTGGAGAATGACCGGTACCGGTTCTATAATCTGCAAGGTGAAATGATATACGCGCCGACGGGAACCTACCATGATTTTGTGGAGCAGGTGGCTGTAAGGTATAAGACGTTGGAGCCATTGGCGGCGATAGACGCATTGTTCTCACCGGAAAATATCCGCAAGAATCTGCAGGGCGAGAACGACATCTACAAATTTGAATACTGCTCCATAGATGAGAACACCTATAAGATCGCTTCCTTCATTCCGCTGGAGTGGGATGGCACAAAGCTGGTCAAAGCACTGTTGGCATCTATGGATGTGTCACAGGAGAAAAAGGCCGAGATCGAATCCCATAAGGCACTGAAGGATGCGTACCGGGCAGCGGAAAACGCAAGCCGTGCCAAGACAGAATTTCTCTCCAATATGTCCCATGATATCCGTACACCGATGAATGCAATCATTGGCTTGACCGCCATTGCGGGTGCGAATATCGAGAGTCAGGACAGGGTGGTCGAGTGCCTTGGCAAGATCACAAAGTCGAGTCGTCATCTGTTGGGACTGATCAATGAGGTGCTGGATATGGCCAGAATCGAGAGCGGGCGAATGAGCCTTGCCGAGGAGGATTTCAGCCTGCCGGAGCTGGTCGATAACCTGCTCACCCTTACAAAACCGGCAATCGACGAGCACCACCATCAGCTCGAAGTCCATGTTGAGCACATTGAGCACGAAGCTGTCTGCGGCGACAGCCTGCGCATCCAGCAGGTCTTTGTGAACCTGATGAGCAACGCCGTCAAGTACACCCCGGATGGCGGAAACATCACCCTTACGATCAAGGAAAAACCGAACGGCTTCTCGGAGCTTGGCTGCTACGAGTTTTCCATCGAGGACAACGGCATCGGTATGACGCCGGAATTCCAGAAGATCATGTTCGAGCCGTTCAGCCGGGCAGACGATCACCGGACGACCAAGGTGCAGGGCACCGGTCTTGGCATGGCCATTGCAAGAAACATCGTCAACCTGATGAATGGTGACATTCAGGTCGAAAGCGCTCCCAACAAGGGAACGAAGATCACGGTCACGGTCTATCTGAAGCTTCAGGAGAACGAGAAGGAACAGGAAAAAGAACTGCTCGATCTGCCGGTACTGGTCGTGGACGATGACAAGACCTGCTGCGAAAGCACCGTTGCAACCCTTCAGGAGATCGGCATAGCGGGCGAATGGGTTCTGACCGGCAAGGAAGCCGTGGAACGCTGCGCGGCGCGGCACAAGACCGGCCGCGACTATTTTGCGGTGATCCTGGACTGGAAGATGCCGGAGATGGACGGCATCGCAACGGCCAGAAGGATTCGGGAATGCGTCGGGGAGAACGTCACGATCATCATCCTGACTTCCTTTGATTTCAGCGAGATCGAAGAAGAAGCCAGAGCAGTGGGCGTGAATGCGTTTATGGCAAAACCGCTGTTCCGTTCTCGTCTGACGGCAACTCTGCGGCAGTTTACATCCGGGAAGAAGGAGAAAAACGCCCGGAACTATCTGGAAGACTTTGCGAAGGAAAACTATGCGGGTAAGCGGATCCTTCTTGTGGAAGACAATGCGCTGAACCGTGAGATCGCAACCGAGATCATAGGCATGACGGGCGTGACCATCGACAGCGCCGAAAACGGAAAAATTGCAGTCGAAAAGGTGATGGAAGCACCGGAAAAGTGGTACGATCTCATTTTTATGGACATCCAGATGCCCATCATGAATGGTTACGAAGCCACTGCTGCAATCCGTGCGCTTGCCGGCAGCCGGGGCAAAGTGCCCATCATTGCCATGACGGCAAATGCCTTTGCCGAGGACGTGCAGCTGGCAAAGAACACCGGCATGAACGAGCATATCGCCAAACCGCTTGATTTGAATAAGCTGAACGATGTGCTGAAACAGTGGCTGTGATCTGTGCATTGCCGTAAGGCACGTGATACTGTTGACCGGGCAATCAAAAAGCATGAAATGAAGAACGCCGAGGAATCCCTTCCCATATGGGAGGAACCCTCGGCGTTCTTTAGTTTATATAGCAGCGGTCCTGTTTTATAAGCCAATCTTCACACAGCCGCTGGGCTTCATCCTTTGTGCAGCAGGTGCAGTTGAAAAGTTTGCCACGGATAGAGCAGTAAGTGTAGTGTACTCTCGGGACTCCATTGGCATCTCGAAAATCAACGCAGCGTTCCTCACCGGGCAGCAGATAGATCGTATCCACGTTCAACAGCTCCTTTTCACTATGTTCGTGTGCAAACCGCACAACACGCAACGTCTGCTATTGTACCATGAACCATCAAATTCTTCTATTGACCCTTACGCCAAAAAGGTACAGGCTTTTTCGTAGGATGTGCCGATTGACATCCTCAAAAGCATTCCGCAGGGAGGCGCAGCCTGCATTGAAAATGCAGATCAAAGGGGTTTGGGGTGTTCCCCAACAAGCGTTTTGCAACGCAAAAACTGTTTTTGTATAGACGAAAACATTGCTTGCTGGGTCACTTTTCGTCCGGGGCGGAGTCCGGAGCGCTGCCGCTGCCGGAGTTCAGGATCGCCACGAACTGCTGCAGCTGCTTGAGGGAGCTGACCCCCAGTTTTTCGTAGATGTTCTTGTTGTGGAAGCGCAGGGTGCTGTCCTTGATGTCCAGCTGCTCCACGATCTCCCGGGTGCGCAGCCCGGCGGCGTAGCCGTCAAAGATGCGGCGTTCGGTCTTGGTCAGGGTGGGGATGCCCGCCACAAAGGTCTGGAAGGCATCGGGCACCGACTCGTTGCGGCACACGTCCGCCAGCCGGGACAGCTCAGTCTGCATCTGCTGGCGTTCCAGCTGCAGCTCGTCCATCCGCCGCCGGGACTCCCGCCGGTCCTCCTCGAACTGCCGGAACGCCGGCGAGAGGATGCGACGGTGGAAGTTCATGCAGCAGAACACCACGAAAAAGGCGATGAACAGGCCGATGAGCAGCATCTGCAGATTGCCGGAAAAGACCAGTCTCCGGTAGTCTGCCATGGGGATGCACACCGCCAGCCGGTAGGACTGGTTCTCGCTCAGGCGGTACAGCTGAGAGATGCCCGCATAGGCGCTGTCGGGGCCGGTCAACTGGGTCAGCCCGCCGCCCATGCTGCGCAGCACCAGCGTGTTCCGGGGGGCATGGTAGTAGCCGCCGGTGGTGCCGCTGCTGAGGGCGGCATCGGCGGCAAGGCCGTCCCCCGCCGGGGCCAGCAGGCAGCTCAGCCGGTCAAAGCCGGTGGGCTGGGCAAAGTTCTGCTTGAAGTAGCTCTCGCTGATCTCAAAGCCGCACAGCCCGTACATTGTGCCGTCCCGCCCCCGCAGGGGCAGCAAAAACAACTGCACCTCCTCTGAGGTGCCGGGCAGCTCGAACCGCTCGGTCAGCGTGTAAGACTGGTACAGCGGGACGCTGCCGGGGGTCATCCAGCGGTCGTAGTCCGGGAACTGGTCGGTCTGAAACTCCATGCGCCACTTGCGGTGGGGCATCACGCTGTGGGCCTTGCCCACCTCCGCACTGCCCCGGTACAGCAGCAGGGGCACGGTGGGAGTGTCGGCACCGCTTTTCTGCACATACAGCCCGGCGCGGGAATGCTCTGCTCCCTCCATGCGGGTGTTGACAGTGGCATCCAGCAGCACAAAAGCGCCGGAACAGCCGGTCTGGCGCAGACGGCGGCACAGCGGCTCGAGCATTTCCTCCTCCAGCGCGTTCAGCACCTCGGGGGAGTCGTTCAGCTGGGCAAAGGACATCTGCCGCAGGGCAAGCTCCTTGTCCACCTCTGCGCTCATGTCCTCGGACAGGTTCACACCCATGACCGCCAGCTGGTCAAAATAGCGCTCCATATCGTTCTGGAACACCGAAAACTGGATCTGCAGACTGCGGCTGATGTCTTTTTTGGTGTTGTGCAGGCTGGCAAACAGGAACAGCGCCGCACCAAAGGTCAACACCAGCAGCACCACCAGCAGCAGGCAGGCCCACAGCAGCCGACTGCTCATGGGGCTTTGGCGGATCTTTTCACGGTGCCGGTCAACAAAGTGCATCAAAGTCCCTCCTTTCCGGCTGAGCGGCAGGCTCAGGCATTGTCACACAGCAGCTGCCATGTTTCCTCGGCAAGGGCTTCCAGCGTTTCGCCGTCCGCAAGGCGCTGGGGGTAGTCCTTCTGGCGCTGGCGCAGGCTGTCGTACAAGGTTTTGGCCTTGGCGTGGTACCCCACGATGCCCGGTTCGGGCAGGGGGGTGTTCTGGATGCGCATTTCATTATAGACGTCGTACAGCCGCTGATAGCTCTGCTGCTCAAAGGGATAGTCCGCAATGGCGTCAAAGGCGGCGCTGGACACCGGCATGTAGCCGGTATCGGCGGCAAATTCCAGATTGCGCTGCTGTTCGGTGAGCCAGCGCAGGAACACGGCGGCGGCTTCGGCCTTCTGGTCGGTGGTCTTGAAGGCGCACAGCCCCACACCGGCCTGCGGCATCAGGGGCGTGGCGGTGCCTGCGGCGTGGGGCAGGGGAGCCAGCAGCAGGTCGGTGGGCTCGGTGGTGTTGTCCGGGTAGGTGACGAAATCATTGTAATAAAGGATGGCCGCAGAGCTGCCAAGGCCCGCCAGCGTCTCGCCGGTCATCACCTGCGTGTTGGAGTACAGGTCCGAGATCAGAATATCGCCCTGCACCAGCGCCCGGGCAAACTCCATCCACGAAGCGCGGAAGGTCTCGTTGGTCAGATCGTACCAGCTGCCCTTGTACAGCTCGCCGCTGCCCTGTTCCAGCGCGTTCAGCTCCACCAGACGCAGGGGGTAATCCAGCGCGCAGAAGGGCTTGCCCTGTGACCACTGCCGGTAGGCACCCGCCATTTCAAAAAAGCCGTCCCATGTGGCAAGGGTGGAAAGCTGCGCCCCGGTGTCCGCCGCAAACCGGGCGTACTGGGAGCCGTTCAAAAAGATGAGCTGGGTGGATTTGGACACCGGAAACACCACCTGCCGCCCGTCAATGATGCCGTCCTGCACAAAGCCGGGCACATAGGCCGCCATGTCCTCGGCGGTGAACCAGTCGTTCCAGTCCACAAGGTTCTCAATGCCCAGAGCGCTGGCGTCCGCGGAATGGGCCGAGAACAGGTCCGGCAGGTCCAGTGCGCCGGGCTTGCCGGCCTTGGCGTCCTGCAGCTGGCCGCCGATGGCGGCGCTGTTGGTCATGTTGGTCACGTTGAGCAGGATGCCCTTCTCTCTGCCCACCGTGTCGTTGAACTCGGTCAGCAGGCGGTTCATGGGCGAGTCTGCCTGTTCGCCATATACATGCCAGATGCTGAGCATGGTGGGGTCCTTGGGAGAAAGCAGGGTCTTGCTGCCGCCGCAGCCCGCAAGAGCCAGACCGGGGACAAGCGCCGCAAGCTTTAAAAATGTCCTTCGTTCCATTTTTCATGACTCCTTTCCGCACATTGCAGCCAGAGGGGGAAACCGACACAGGCAGGGCTGCAGCCGCCTGTTTTGGTGGGAAACCACCCCAAAATCCCCCCAATTTTGGGCTTTTTGGGGGGATTTTTTGAGGGGGAAGCCCCAAACCCCAAAAATTTTTTTGGAATTGCCCCCCAAAAACGGCTTTTCTGAGGGGGCAATTTTTTCCCGGGTATGATACAGTACAAACAGAAGAGGTCCCGCGCCGGTGCAGAAAGCCTGTCGCTGTGCACAAAACGCGTCAACAGGCATCTGCGGATTCTATTCATAAGGATAGCATAAGATGGAGCGGACTGCAAGTGCAGAGAATACCAAAACCAGAGCCCCCTAAAAAGCAGGGGGACAAACAGAAAGGAGCACTCTATGAAAGAGATGAACCGACGCGAATTCCTCACCCTCTCCGGCGCAGCCGTTGTGGCGCTCTCGCTGGCAGGCTGCGGCGGGCCCTCCACACCTCCCGCACCTCCCACACCTCCGGCCTCTGAGAGCAAAGAGATGGCCCTGTTCAAAGCTATCAACGAGGTCTGGTATGAAGTCAACAAAGAAGCAATCCACAATCCCAAACTTGATATCTGCAAGTCTGTGGTCTACTGTCAGGAGGCTGCCGACCTCGCAAAGTTTACAGCCAGCCCCTTTGAAACCTATGAACCTGAAGTAGACGAAGAGGATTACCGCAAATGGAACTTGCCTGATGATGTATTCCACGAGTACCAACTCCGTGAGTCTGAAATGATACAGGAAATCAGGAACAAATATGGAAACGGAAGCTATCGGGGGACTGCGGGAGTTTCTAACAGCACCCATGACGGTATGCAATTAAAGCAACTGTATCCTCGTAGTCCGAGCGAGGTCAGGGAGTTTGTGCGGAGTCTGGCCGGCGGGCGTGGACTGGCGAGTCCGCATCCCGAGCAGTGGATGATCGGGCTCTACTGCCCCACCATTAAGGGCAAGACCTATACGGTGGCGGTAATGGTAAACTTTGCACCGATCTGAAGCGGGGCCGGGATGTACGGACTTCCCGCAAGTTGCGAACCGTAATCTATAATATATTGTATCGAAAGGAGCACCCCCATGAAAGAGATGAACCGACGCGCATTCCTCAAGCTCTCCGGCGCATCAGCCGCCCTGCTGGCCCTGGCCGCCTGCGGCGGCGGTTCCTCCGCCCCCGCCGCCCCCGCTACACCCAAGGACGCGAAAGTGCTGGAAGCACTCAACCTCTACCGTGGAGAGCTGTCCCCGCTTACGCTGGATAGCGGCCTGAACAAAGCAGCAGAAGAAGTGGCGAAGATGATTCTGTCGAACAAACCACTTGATGACATGAATTCCTATGCTGAATTTGACAAGGCAATAGCTGGATACAAAAATGCGGAAGCGTATCAGCCGATTGGCCTGTCTATGAACGTGGAAACAAATAAGGCTGCCCCGAGATACGTATGCCAGGACGATGCAAAGCTGATGGGAGAACAGTTGATGGCCCAAACGGGCGATATTGCTCTGAAACAGCTGAAATCGCCTAAGCTCACGCTGGTGGGCATCCATGTGTTCGAGTACGGCAGTGCAACCTACTGGGTCGCAGTCGTTGCCGAGGGAGGGAAGACCGCCTGAGCACAGCGGCCCCGCTGATACGGACACCCCCTTTTGCCCCGGGTACGGAAGCCTCACGACGTGCCCGGGGCGTTTTTCTCAAAACGAAAGGAGCACCCCCCATGAAAGAGATGAACCGACGGACTTTCCTGAAGCTCTCCGGCGCATCGGCGGTGATGCTGGCGTTGGCAGCCTGTGACGATAGCTGCTCCTCCGGCTCCACAAGTTCCGGCTCTGCCACAGAAACGCCTCCCTCGCCGCCGATCCCTGTGATCCGGGACGGGCAGAAGATCCTGACCATTTTCAACGCAGAGCTGGCCCGGCGAAAGGTAGAGAACATCAAGTTCGAGTACAGCAAGGGTCTGGAACACGCCATTCAGGCAGATGTGCAGATGTTTGTGGATAACGGCAGCCCGGAGTTCCCGGCGGAAGAGGGGCTCAGGCTGCGGATGGAGGGCGACTATGCCGCAAAGATGTGGGAAGGTCTGCACGAGGCGGGTTACAGCTCCGGCTCCACGGCTATCTTCGGTATGCTCAATCAGTACCGGGTAGGCGTGGATTTCGACCACGAAGGAAAGCACCTTTACAGCATGGATCGTCTCTACCCCGCCACCGAGGCCCAGTTCCAGCAATTGGTGGATGAACTGATCAAGGACTACGGCGGTGTGCCGGGGCTTCATGAGGACGACCCGGTGGTGAATAAGGTAGGCATCACTGTGGTGGATATCAACGACAAGACCTATTGGGCCGCCTACATCATCGACAAGTGGCAAGGCATCGGAGACGGCTGAGCCATACCATAGAAAAGGAGCCTACTATGAGATACCAACGCTTTGCGGCCCTTGTGCTGGCTGCGGCCCTGCTGCTGGCGGGGTGCGGCGGCACCCAGAGCAGCCCCAGCGCCGCTGCCGACCAAAGCTCCGACAGCAGCCGAAGCACCCCCGGCGCGGTGGCGCAGGCCGCCCAGACAGACCGCATCACCGACCAGTACACGCTGGAAAAGAACGTTTCGGGCGTGTGGGGGGAGGAAGCGGTGCAGTGCATTTCCGTCCATGTGCCGCAGCTGGAATGCGACAGCCCGGATGCCGCCTACATCAACGATGAGCTGAACGCCATCTATGCGGCGGATTTCCGGGAGTTCGAGAACAGCGAGGAGGCCGGGCAGCCGGGCGGCGAGTACCCGCAGATCGGTGTGGGCTGGGATGACTGGTGGTACGGCGATTGCGTCAGTCTGGTGGTGCGCAGCCGCTACGGCGGCACCGCCCCGTGGCGTTACAGCGGCTGGTGCTTCGATTTTGCCACCGGCAGGCAGCTCACCGTGGCCGAGATGCTGCAGCGCATGGGGCTGGACCCGGACACCGTGCAGCAGCAGGTGCAGCGGCAGGCCATGCAGGCCTTTGACCGGGAGATGGCGCAGGGCGCGTATTACGAGGGCCTGCGTCTCGGCGGAGAGCTTTCGCAAATGCGAATGGATACGCTGGAATACAATGAACTGGAAAACCTGTGCCTGCTTTTGCCGGAGCAGGATCAACTGGTGCTCCGGGGTAAGTACAGCTGCGAAGAAGGCTGGCAGCAGCTGGATATGGAGCTCTCGCTGCCCACCGCCGACACCCCGGTGCTGACCGACACCTACGACGGTGTGCAGGTGCAGCTGGAGGAAACGCAGGGCACCATCACCCTGAGCCCCGCGCCAAAGACCGACCAATGGGGAGACATTGGCATCCGGGTGGAACAGGAGCACAGCTACCCCATCCTTGGCGCTTATAACGAGTATGTGGACGTGTGCATCGGGGAGCAGGAGGACGGATTCTTCCACCCGGTGGTCTATCTGCTGACCAAAGACGGCGTGGTGGAGTATGTGGACGTGCTGCGCTGCCTCATGTTCGGCAACGCCATGATCTGTCAGGACCCCATCTACTTTGCCAACAACGGCACTGCGCTGGAACGCAGCGGCAGCGAGGTGAACCTGCGCCGGGCGGATGGCTCTGTGCTGGAACTGGCTCCCCTGTCGGCAGAGTGGAGCGCGCAGGAGATCCCCTATTCCGTCACCGGCTCCTACAACTACACCTCTGAAACCGGCTGGAGCTGGATGGACCTGACCAGCGACGGCAGCGTTCAGCTGGGCGTGCAGGACAACAGCCGCATCTATCGGGGCGATGCCGCGTATCTGGGCGTTGTGCCCGAGGGCGTGGTGCTGGGCATCTCTGCCGATGAGGAACTCGAATTTGTGGCGGCGTTCAAGAACGACCAGTACAACGAGAACCTGACCCTGACCATGATCGCCGGGCAAAACCCCTTTGCCGAGGGCGAGACCCAGCTGCAGATGACCCGCAGCTACGGCTGAGATCACAGGAGAACGACCATGAAACACAAACGCCTTACCGCGCTGGTGCTGGCGGCGGCGCTGGTGCTGGCCGGGTGTGGCGGCACAAAAAGCAGCTCCGGCTCCGCTGCCGCCAGCCAGAGCACCGGCAGCAGCCAGAGCACCGGCAGCAGCCAGAATGCCCCGGCGCTTACCGCCCAAAAGGAACGTATCACGGAGCAGTTCACGCTGGAAAAGACCTTCCGGGACGAGTACGGCAGCGCACAGAAGCTGACCATCCATGTGCCGCAGCTGGTGTGCGACGGCCCGGACGCTGCTTATCTCAACGATGAGCTTGCCGCCATGTATGCGGCAGACTTCCGACAGTACGAGGACAGCCCGGAGATCGAGCCGCAGCAGGACGAGTGGAGCCAGGAGATCTACATCAACTGGGACGCCTACTGGTACGGGGACTGCGTAAGCCTTGTGGTGTTCCGCTACGACGGCGGTACCGACCCGGGGTATTCCCGGGGCTGGTGCTTCGATTTTGCCACCGGCAAGCAGGTCTCGGTGGCTGAAATGCTGCAGCGCATGGGGCTGGACCCGGACGCCGTGCAGCAGCAGATGCTGCGGCAGACTATGCAGACCTTTGACCGGCGCATGGCGCAGGGCGGCTACTACGAGGGCCTGCTCAGCGGCGGCAATCTGGCAAGTATGCGGATGAACACGCTGGAAAACAACCAGCTGGAGGACCTGTGCCTGCTGCTGCCGGAACCGAATCGGCTGGTGCTCCGGGGCGGGTGCAGCTCCCCCGCCGGGTCGGGCTGGCGGCAGCTGGATGTGGAGATCCCGCTGCAGGCTGCTGACCCGCAGCCGCAGACGGTGCTGACCGATACCTACGGAAGCGCTTCGGTGCGGCTGGAAGGAACGCAGGGCACCATCACCCTGCGCCGCACGCCGGAGACCGCCGCATGGGACACGGATTACGGCATCCGGCTGGAACAGGACCGCACCTACCCCATCCTTGGTATCTATAATGAGTATATCGACCTGTGCATCGGAGAACTCGGCGCGTCCTTCCACCCGGTGGTCTATCTGCTGACGCAGGACGGCGTGGTGGAGTATGTGGATGTGCTGCACTGCCTCATGTTCGGCAGCGCTCTGGTCTGTCAGGACCCCATCTATATTGCAAATCAGGGCGTGGCGCTGGAACGCAGCGGCAAAGAGGTAATTCTGCATCAGGAGGATGGCTCTGTGCTGGAGCTGGCTCCCCTGACGGCAGAGTGGAACGCGCAGGAGCTCCCCTCGGAGGCTGTCGGTGCCTTCAACGATATGTCGGACGACCAGTTTGACTGGATGGACGTGGAAAGCAACGGCTCCATCCAGATGGGCGTGCAGGACAACAGCGTTTTCTATCAGGGCTATGCCGATTATCTGGGCGTAGTGCCGGAGGGCATGGTGCTGGGCGTCTGGACCAACGAGACGGCAGACGGGGAACCCGGCGTCACCTTTGTGGCGGCGGTGAAGTACGACCTGTACAACGAAACCCTGAGCTTTACCATGATCGACGGGCAGAACCCCTTTGCCGAAGGAAAGACCCAGCTGCAGCTGATCCGCTGCCCGGATCCCTGACCCCGGCGCAGCCGCTGAGAACACAGGAGAACCACCATGAAACACAAAGCGTTCCGCTGGATACCGGCAGTTTTGCTGGCAGCGCTGCTGGCGGGCTGTGGGGCAAAGACCGCAGCCTCTGCCCGCCCGGCTGGCAGCCGGGAGCTGAAATCGACCCCGCCGGATTCCATGCACGCCACCGCGGCGATCACCGAGCAGTACACCCTTGAAAAGGTGGTGCAGGCAGAGAACGGCGGCACCGTCCGGCTGAACATCCATCTGCCCCGGCTGGAAAGCGACAGCGCCGATGCCGCCCGCATCAACGCCGAGATCGCCCGGCTCTACGAATACGATGTGCAGGAGTACGCAGACTGCCCGGCGGCTGCCGATCCGGAATCGTGGGACATCTGCATAGAGATGAACTGGAATGCCAGCTGGTACGGCGACTGCGTCAGCCTTGTGGTCAGCAGCTGCTACGGCGGTACGGATGCGCCCTTCCACAATGGCTGGTGCTTCGACTTTGAAAGTGGAAACCAGCTTACCGCCACCCAGCTGCTGCAGCGCATGGGGGCAGACCCCGCTGCGCTGGAAGAAGCGCTGTACCGCGACATAAAGCGCCGGGATGAGCTGGACCGGCAGACCGCCTGTGAGCGGGGGCTGCTGCCCCCCGGCAGCCTGAAAGAGGGCAACACCGCATGGTGGGCTACACTGGATGAGCTGCCGCTTTCGTTTGACGAAGCAGGGAACGTTACCTTTTTCGTCCGCCGGTTCAGCGCGTCCCGGGAGGAGTATGAGAACGATGCCCCAACCATCCCGCTGGACGCGCAGCCGCTGCCGCAGGACTGGGAGCAGCAGGTGCTGGCCGAGTGGATGGCGGTCACCGTGGTGTCGGAGGGGCAGACCTACACCCGCGCCGACCGCAACGAAAGCTTTACCCTGCGGCTGGAAAAGGCCGAGATCACCGGCACGGTGACCGTCTCCTTCATCCGGGAAACATACGTCAGCCCGCAGATCCAGTCCGCTGCCGAGACCCGCACCGGAGAGCTGAATGCCGGTGCTGTGACCGGCTGGGACGGGGAAAAAAGTCAGGGCTGGAACCTGAAATGTCTCAGCGAGGACGGCAGAAGCCGCTGGATTATCTCCATGATGGAGGACGGTTCGCTGCGGATGCAGTCCACCGGCCCCAAAAAGGGCAGTGAGGTCTGGTACGTTTTTCAGCGCACAGAGGCGTGGGACGATATCGGCTACACCGCCATCCCCCGCAAGCTGTGGGGCACTTACCGCGCCGGAGACGAGTCCGCAAAGGGCATCCGCTGGATGACCTTCCTGCCGGACGGCAGCTGCTGCATGAGCGTGGAATGGGTCGGGTGGAGCGGCATTCTGACCGGCACCGCAGAGGGAACGCAGGGCCGGATCGAGGACGGCACCGAGCTGCACTTTACACTGACCGACACGGACGGCAGGCCCTGCGAGTTCTGGGCCATTTTGCTGAACGATGACGGCAGTCCCAGCGGTTGCAGCCTGAAATACCGCGCCGGAGAGCAGTTGTTTGACCGGGACACACGTCCCGCTTACTGGAAAAACGACTCCCCGGAACAACCCCTTGAACCGTGACCAAAACCGGAAACCGTGCGATAACAAAAAGTTATCGTTTGCACAAATAAAACATACAGGAGGAAATTACTATGGGTCTTATCAAAGCAGGTATGGGCGCACTGGGCGGAACCCTTGCAAACCAGTGGAAGGAATTTTTCTACTGTGATTCTCTGGACAAAGATGTGCTGATGGTAAAGGGCCAGAAGCGCACCTCCCGCCGCAGCTCCAACAACGGCGAGGACAATATCATCACCAACGGCAGCGGCATCGCCGTGGCAGACGGACAGTGCATGCTCATCGTGGAGCAGGGCCGTGTGGTGGAGGTGTGCGCCGAACCGGGCGAATTCACCTTTGACGCATCCACCGAGCCCAGCGTGTTCACCGGCAACTTCGGCGACAGTCTGGCAGAGACCTTCCAGACCGTAGCCAAGCGCTTTACCTACGGCGGCGACACCGGCAAGGATCAGCGCGTGTACTACATCAACACCAAGGAGCTGGGCGAGATCCTGTACGGCACTGCCACTCCCATCCCCTTCCGGGTGGTGGTCAGCGAGGAGCGGGGCTACAAGCTCTCGGTGAACCTGCGGTGCAACGGCAGCTTCACCTGCCGCATCTGCGACCCGCTGCTGTTCTACACCAACGTGTGCAGCAACGTCTCCACC
>OWIK01000251.1_pt1 | contig 20469 bp, 20 predicted proteins | sample 1732691 | NCBI WGS metagenome assembly OWIK01 (sample SAMN05065743, study PRJEB22554) | human gut metagenome | biome: ENVO:2100002; feature: ENVO:00000062; material: ENVO:00002003 | host: Homo sapiens | place: USA | reverse complement strand
GGATTATTCAATACCCTCTTTAGAGGGTAACCACTAGAGGAAGACCCTTATAGGGCAAGAATCATAACCACCCGTTTTACGGGTGGTTATGATTCTTGCCCCCTATGTTACGCAGTTAAACCTTGATTTTAAGGATATAGATATAAACCCTTGTCATAAGCTAAAACGCTCCTAAAAAGCAAGGTTTTACAAGGCATTTACACCCTCTATTTTGTAACAAGGCTTCTCTTTTTTCGCATTCTTTCCGCCGCCTGCTTTTTTATTTCAGGAAGAAATATCTTCATTGCCTTTTGAAGCAGCTTTGTCGTGATTTTTCCGCCCTTGATATACGGGGCAATTACTTTTTCGTTTATTTCTTCCTGCAAATTTTCTCCCCCTTTCCGGTATTCATTTTAAAATGTTATTCCTTAATTCTTACGCGAAGCTCTTTTATATCTCCCCGTATTCCTTTCAGGTACCATTCATCATTTTTGTTTATGCCCATCTCGGTGGGTTTCCATTTGCCATAGGCAAAGACCTCAAACTAATCTCCAGGACAAAGACCTCCCAAATAGTCTTTTAAGTTAAAACGGATGTCATAGCAATCACGGTATTCGTCAAAGATAAGGGTTCCCTGTTTCATGATTTTTCTCCTTTAGAAGTCATCACTTCCGTACATATCGTGATTAACAAGTGAGGTGTAATAGTTTCTGATGGTGGACGGAGCGTTAAAAAGCACCGCCTTTAGATACTGTTTGATGTTTCTTACCTTTGTGGTGTTTTCCTGCATACATTCAAGAACAAACTCAATATGACTGCTGTTAAGCTTCATAAATTTTGCTTTTACAAGCTCCGCAGGGTATTTATCACCTGCAATCAAAATACTTTTTCTTTTGATGCATACGGTTTCAAGAATCAGGTCAAGAATTTCATCGATGCGATCACGGTCAAGTCGTTTTGCATTTATGAGGTGTTCATACTCGATATTGTCCTTGATAATTTCCTCATAGATTTTGTATGCTTCTCTCTGTTCCGTTTCCTTCTTTTCGGGTAATGGCTACTCACTCAAAGGAGAGGGGTCAGGGGAAAGGATGGGAATGGAATCGGTTTTTAATCCATCTTTATTTCTTTCTTCTTTTTTTGATAGATCAGTATTTTGTTTATCTTTATTTAATTGCGTTGGATTTTTCGATATCGGACTTTGCGACTGTTCATAAATGGTGTGTAGGTAATGGCTGTCATTTTCCCTTTCTCATCTCTGCCTTGCGACCTTTTGATATATCCCGTTTTTTCAAGTTCCAAGACTGCGGTACGAATGGCATCGATGCTTTCTTTGTTGATATGAGAAAGCAGGCCTTTTACCTTTAGGGTCAATTTTGTTATGGCGAAATACAGTTTTAAATTTAAGATGATGATTGTTAAAGAATGTTGTAATGGAAAAGCCGGATATAAGTACCTTGCACATAAGTACAATCTGCGTCCATCTATGGTGAAATGCTGGGTTACAAACTATAACTATTATGGACAGGAAGCTCTTCAAAGAAGTCGAAAACAGAAACTCTATACTTTCGAATTTAAACTTCATGTAGTAGAGTTATATTTATCAGGTGAACTTTCATATCAGCAACTTGCTCTTCAGGTCGGAATGACAAATCCAGCCACAATCACAAGGTGGGTAAATGAATATCGTCTCGCCGGACCTGAAGCCCTCAAAACCGGGAAGAAAGGTCGGAAGCGAAACATGGATAAAGATAAACTCATCCGCAAAATAAAAGATGGCGATTCTGATGAACAGAAGGAGCTTCTAAAACAACTGCAAGAGGAGAATCTTCATCTCCGAATCGAGAATGCATTTTTAAAAGAAATGAGGAGACTGCGTTTAGAAGAGGAAGCTCTTCTGAAAAAACAGCGAGAATCGTCCACAACCTCCGAGGAGAATTCAAACTAAAGGACATTCTCGCAGCCGTTTGTTTTCCAAAGGCTACGTATATGTACTGGCAGAAGAGACTCGAGCGTGGAGATCCTGATACAGAACTCCTCCGGAAAATAAGAGAGATCCGGAAGGCAAACAAAGACTATGGTTATCGCCGCATACATGGAGAACTCAGAAAGCAAGGAATCCCTATCAATAAGAAGCGTGTGCACCGTATAGTTCAGAAGTATGGGATGCAGGTCACATCCTTTACCAGGAAAAGCCGCAAATTCAGCACATATAAAGGTGTCACGGGAAAGATTGCCCCTAACAGAATCCATAGACGCTTCAAAACCGGAGTACCTCATCAGAAAATAACGACCGACACGACTGAATTTAAGTATTATAAGCAAGATGACAAAGGCCATGTAACGATTCAAAAGCTTTACCTTGATCCATTCATGGACATGTGAAATCTGGAGATTTTGAGCTATGGCATTGCAAATCATCCTTCTGCACAAAGCATAATGACTGCCTTGAACGAAGCAATTGAAGTCACAAAAGATTGCAGATTTAGACGAACATTTCATTCAGACCGAGGCTGAGCATACTAGATAAAGGGGTACCGGTATAAATTAAAGAAGAATCGATTCTTTCAGAGCATGTCACGCAAAGGGAATTGCTATGATAATTCTCCGATGGAGAACTTTTTTGGAATCATGAAGCAGGAGATGTATTATGGAAAGGTCTACAAGAACTTTGATGAGCTCAAAGAAGCCATAGATAAATACATTCGCTATTACAACAAGAGACGTATCAAAGTGTCCCTTGGTTACCGAAGTCCAATTGAATACAGAAAACACATGTTAATAGCATAGAAAAACTCCAGAGATTTCTCTCTGGAGTAAAAAGTCTAACTTTTTGGCGGCACCTCATTTTTCTTCTATCTCCTTTGGTAACCATTTTATGAAGTTTTTTATTTTACAAACTGGAATTGTCGTTCTAAAATCACATAATTTTTACGATAATTCATTAAATCAGATTATTAAGGTATATCTTCTATTGCGCAGCAAATGATTGAAGCAAGTTGGTTTATAGCATTTTCACTCATATTAACATTAGCATTTGTATTAGCGGGATGCGCTATCTTATTTCGCAAAGCAGTAAATTGATCCTCTTTCTCATTAGGTTTTGCACCTGGGCGGGTACATACAGATAGACTCAAATTTATTCCGACCCTAGAACAGTTAGCTGAAATATATTTTACTACTTGTTTTTGACTTTCTCTTTGGCTAGAATATATTTCCTTTACTAAGCACATCAGATAAGCATACATCGTCATATACTTTTGAACGATATTACCTCCCTGAAGTAATAAAAACAAAATATCATACTTATCATTTTTTATAGTGTAATCTGAAATTTTAACATCTTCTATCCATTGTTTCAAAATTTCATTTCCGTTATCAAACTTAGAACAACAACCCAAGGAATCAGTAATTCGAATATAGTCATTTAATCTAACTTCATTTCCTAATAAATGCAACTCTGAAATACGAATAGTGGGTTTAAGCAAAACATTTGAATACTTCAAACTATTTTTTAAAAGAGCAATCATCATATTGCCAAGATACAACGAAAGGTAATGAACTATTCCCAAAACATTATTTTCTGAAATCTCAAGTGAATCATGTAAATAAAAGATAGCCTTACTGATATCTGACGATACTTGTATTTTGCTTATATACTTATCACTGTTAATTATACATTCCGCATCTTTATCAAATACAAAAGAATTCTGACGGTCGTCTTTCTTAACTCCTAAAATTTCAAAAACAACATATTTACTATTTTCCATTTTTCCTCCTCACACTTACAAATTCTAATTTATCACTTCTTGATTTAAACTGATTTTATCACTTTATTAATCCCTTGTAAAAAAGCTATAACTGCTGCTCCAACCATCGGTATTCCGTATGGGCTTAACAGGAATCCTAATATCAATGCTTCTATGCCTATTGAAAAATCCTTTTGAAACAATGATACAACTCCAACAACGATACACATAAGCATTAGCAAATACAGTATTGTTGGTCCTATAGCCAGTAAAAATGTCAGAAATGCAGTGAGGATACTTAATGCCAAGCTAATTGGAGACAAGATTATTTTTAACACCCATCTCATAAATACCCTCCATTTCTACTAAATCATTTTAAAATGCCTTAAAGTATCCATGATAACTTCCTCTTTTTCCGGTGTGCATTGTGGAATAACTTGTTTCCCTTTTTTCGATTTATTATAATGCTCCCTCAGTACAATTCCACACTTCTTTTTAATCTGCGCAATATAGAGTGTTGAAATCTTTAAATTAAATTTTTCTAATATATATTCTTTGATTTGTGCATAAGTTGCTTTACTTTCAGTACTTGTCAAATCAAGCTCATCAAGCTTAATTTCAACATCTATATGCTCATCAACATCAAGCTTATATAAAAGTGCCACCGTCTCCACATGCATGGTCTGGGGGAACATGTCCACCGGCTGGATTTCTTTGATTTCGTAGCCTTCCGATTTTAAAATCTTCGCATCTCTGGCAAAAGTGGCGGGATTGCAGGAAACGTAGACGATGCGCTTGGGTTTCATGTCTGCCGCCGCCTTTAATACTTCTTCACTGCAGCCTGCTCTGACGGGATCCATGACGATCACATCGGGAACCAGTCCTTTCCGGTAAAGCTGCGGCATGAGTTTTCCCGCGTCGGCCGCGTAAAATTCCGTATTTGCCATATGGTTCTTTTTCGCATTCTTTTTAGCGTCTTCTATGGCGGGCTTCACGATTTCTATGCCGATGACCCACTTTGCCTTTTTCGCCAGGCAGAGGGAAATGGTTCCCGTGCCGCAGTAAGCGTCTATGACGGTTTCTTCGCCTTTGAGATCAGCGTATTCCAAAGCTTTCTCATAGAGAATTTCCGCCTGTTCCTTATGTACCTGGAAGAAGGAGTACGGGGATATTTCAAATTGCAGTCCGCAAAGAGAGGCTGTGAGCGTTTCTCTGCCCCAGAGGTGTCGGATTTTCGCGCCCAGTATCGTATTCCCCGGCTTGGGCTGGATATTGTGCCAAAGGGAAACGACTTCAGGCAGTTCCTTTTGCATTTCTTCTATCCACCGCTTTTCTTCCGGAAGGGTTTCGGAAGCGGTCACAAGGACAGCCATCATCTTTCCGTCATCACCCACACGCCCCAATACATGGCGCAGGCTTCCTTTCCGTGTCTTTTCATCATAGACGGAAATCCCGTACTTCTCTATAAACCGCCGGGCAAACCGGAGCAGGCGGTTATTTTCTTCTTTTTGGATAGCACAGGAGGAAACCGATATGATGTCATGGCTCCCCTGCCGATAGCAGCCGAGCGCCGCTTCCCCCTTTACGAGACCTGCCGGTACGGCCATTTTATTTCTGTACGCGAAAGAATGCGCCGCCGGAAGCACGGGTCTCACCAATTTCCCCGATTCGCCGGCGATACGCTCTATCACATCTTTTACACGGCGGTATTTCATATCGAGCTGCCCTTCATAGGTGAGATGGGAAAGCTGGCAGCCGCCGCAGTTTTCATAAACGGGACACTCCGGCACCACGCGGAAAGGGGATTTCTGCTCTACGGAAAGCAGTTTCCCCAGGGCATAAGATTTTTTCAGCAGAGTGATTTCCGCGGTGACCGTTTCTCCGGGAAGCGCCCCAGGAACAAATACGGTGAACCCGTCCACACTCCCGATCCCTTCTCCATGAACACCCAGATCCCTGATTGCCACCGTGTATGCTTCATGGATTCTGACCTGTGCCTGATCGTATTTCATACCGGCGTCTCCCGATCTCCTGTTTTTCATATTGCCAGATCCGCCACTTCCTTATATCGGTATCCAATCCGCTGTACGGCGTTTGCTGCTTTGTCCCTATCCGCTGTCCGATGGACAAATATGACATATTCATCACATTCCACGTCTATAAAGCCCAGCTGAAATCCTTTCCTGCGCAGGGCACTGTCATAGTCGGCAAAAACAGAAGGGGCAGAAATTGACTTGTTTCCATACGTTCTGAAATCCGGCAGGTCGGCAGACACGCCAAAACTCTCTGTAAGCGCGCTTTCAATCCGCCATTCCAGCGTTTCCACATCCTGCTTCCAGTCAAGCCCCATCAGGAAAAAAATATGGGCTTCCTCATCCATATACTCCATCACATAGAACAGCGTGCTGCCATACTCCGCATCTTCTCCCGCACCTGAATAGTCTTTCAGCGTCTCAAAAAAAGATACCAGCTTCTTCTGCGTTTCTTCCGCCAGACAAAGTTCTGCCAGCATCGTATACCCTTTTCTTTCCGTTTCTGAAATAAGAGGATAGTCTTCCTCTGTTTCCACTTCTTCCTGCGCTTCCATCCGCACCGGATCCGGTCTGACCAGTCGCCTCGACCATGGAAGTCCGGTGAAAGTGCTTTTCAGATACAGGTATATCAGCGTCCCTCCGCCGATCAGCACCCACTTCGCTTTTGGAAATCCGATGGTGAACCAGACTACAAAAGCAAAACACCACGCGATAATAAGAACGGCGTAAAATATTTTTTCTCTTCGTGCGATCCGATGGTACTCTTCTTCTGTCATGATTCCCTCCATGCCCTGTCTATTCCAACCTCATCCGCTGCGGCTGTTTTCCTGATCCTGACTTTTACTCCATTCCATTATACATGAGGAATGAAATATAAAAAATGCGTACCGATTTATTTGTAAAACATCTCACAAGCAGGCTTCCCCGAATCCGTGAAGTAAAAAAGAATGTCCGCATCTTTTCAGGAGCGGCATATCAAATCAAAAAACTTCTCACCGCTCTTTGCAAAAAGCGTTTCTTTTATTTCCGCCGGAAATGTTCGGTGTCATATTCTCAGCTCCTTGTCCTATCCAAGTGCATATCTTGCTCGCGAAATCCGCCGCTTGTTGCTTGCTGTTATTTCATTTATACTGAGGACATTCAATATTTTCGGTCATAACACAGGAGGACTTTATGCTGTCAATAAGAAAAGCTGATCCGCATGAATTGGAAAATATCCGCACTTTTTACCATCAATTAACAGATGCCTGTCAGCGCACCCATTACGACATCGGATGGAAAAAAGATATATATCCGTCCCCGGAATTGCTGAAAGAATCTCTTTCCGCCGGTGAATTGTACATAGGGCTCATGAACGGCCGCATGGCGTCGGCCATGATTCTCAACCATGAATGTAATGACGGTTATCAGGATATCACCTGGCCGGCAGCACTGCCTCCCGCCTCCATTACACTCATACATGCTCTCGGCGTGCATCCGGAATATGCCGGGCAGCACATCGGCCGCCGGATGGTAGAGTTTGCTGCGGATAAAGCAAAGACTGCAGGACAGAAGGCTCTCCGGCTTGACGTACTGAAAGGGAACACCCCGGCAGAAAAACTATATACCCACTTCGGCTTCCAATCCCGCGGTGTTGTCAGAATGTATTATGAGGATACCGGCTGGACTGATTACGAGGTATACGAATACTTGCTTTCCTGATTTTGATTATATATTCCATTCTGCATATCGGATTTTGGAAAATCTTCATGTCAGATATGATCTTTATCATTACAAAAGAAACCTCTCACATTACTTACGGAAGCGTTTCTTTCTTCTATTTCTGCCAAAAGTGTTCTCAGCCGTATTTTTACGGCTCCCGTATTTGTTCCCTGATCCAAGCTGAGCACCGTATAGAATTTTCCTTTTTCTTTCAATTTCTTTTCCACTTCATCTGCTGCCTCTCTATCCAAGCCGCAGCTGACGGAACGCAGCGCTACGAGTTCCAAACCGTGTTCCCGGATCACTCTTTCGCAGGCTTTCTGCAGCAGGTAAGAGGATGACCGGGCTCCGCCCGGCAGGCGGTCTTTCTCAAGAAGTGCAAGTCCTTCCCCGGACAATACTGCCGCACCTAAAGTCTCTGCCATGTAAGGAACACCTTTGTGGATCTGCACATCTCCATGGAAAGGTCTTCCGGTGAGTACAATCCCTGTCTTGTGATTCTCCTTTATCCACAAAAGCGCTTTTTCTGTTTCTTTTTTATATTCGTTTTCATACCGTGCTAATCTTTCATATCCCGCTTCTACTGCTTTTTCTACATCCTCTTCCGAAAATTGCGGCAGTCTCCTTACAAGCACTTTTCCCAGTCTTTTCATACCGAACTCCGGAAGCGTGGGATGAAGATAGGGAATTTTGGCTTTCGCAATTTGTTTTTTCATAAATTTTGCCAATACATGGCTGTAGAGTGCATGCCGTTTTTCATCGGTAAACGAATTGTGCCATGCTCTTGTATGTGCGGGGAACCAGATCATATCCGGTTCCCGCCGGATCAGATTTTGCAGATGCCCATGAGCCAGTATACAGGGATGACAGTGCACGCGCTGCGGAATGGTCATCGCCGCCTGTCTCGCATCTTCTTCATTCCATTCCGATGTCATTACACGATATCCGAGGCTGTTCCAAAATCCTGCCCAAAAAGGAAAATCCGACCACATATCCAAAGCGGCGGGTATCCCCACAATTCCCCTGCACTTCCCTTCAGGCGCTTCTTTTTTAAATACATGATCTTTTATCCACTGGTACACATCCGGACAGGATGTCTTATTTCTTTCTCCGGTCAGTATGATTTCTCCCGTTCCGCATCGATTTCCCGTCACAAAAATTTCACCGCCGGAAAAACGGCGCACACTGACAGCGCAATGATTGCCGCAGCCGGGGCAGGTCCGGTTTTCCGTTTCCATATGGAACGCTTTTATTTCCGCAGCGCCTGGCAGGGAAGAAACATGCTGTTCTCCAAATTGATCTTTGGCTTTAAGTGCTATTCCATAGGCACCCATGAGGCCCGCAATATCCGGACGGATGACTTCCTTTCCTGTCAGACGTTCAAAAGCGCGGAGTACCGCGTCATTATAAAAGGTACCGCCTTCCGCCACGATATGATCCCCCAGCTCTTCAGCAGACTCCAGCTGAATGACGCTGAAAAGCGCATTTTTGACCACCGATACGGAAAGCGCCGCCGCAAGATCTGCCAATCCCACACCGCGGTTCTGCACCTTTTTCACATAAGAATTCATAATAACCGTACAGTGCCTTCCCAGATCGGGCATCTTCTCTGCCAATGCCGCCTGCCTTGCAAATTCCTTAATATCCATGTGAAGATGATCTGCAAAAGATTCCAGAAAAGAACCGCAGCCGGAGGAGCAGACTCCATTTAAAGAAATATGGTCTATCCTTCCATCTTTTAATCGGCAGTACTTCATATCCTGTCCGCCGATGTCCAAAAGTGCCGTCACTTCTGGGCAGAAAAATCTGGCAGCCCGAAGATGCGCCATAGTTTCCACTTCCCCTGTATCCAAACAGAAGGCCTTACGGAGAAGTCCTTCCCCATAACCGGTAACTCCGACACCCGCCAGGCGGCACTGAGAAGGCAGCACCTCATACATAGCAAGCAGAATTTCTTTCGCCCGGGAAATCACATTTCCCCGATGACTGCCATACCACTCTCTGAGTATCGCACCATCCTTGTCGATGAGTACAGCCTTTAAAGTCGTCGATCCGGCATCTATGCCCATCCACACAGCCCCGGTATATTCTGTCAAAGGATATCGTCTGACCGCGGTAGCGGCATGTCTTTTCACAAAATCTTCATACTCCTGCGGAGAAGAAAAAAGACCTTCCACCATTTCCACGGAAGAAATGGAGTCCGCCCTTTCTTTTTCCATATGCAGTTTCACATTTTTTAAATCGGCCAGTTCCGATTTTTCAGCTGAAACAGCCGCGCCAAAAGCAAGGTAATATTCACTTTGGGGAAGAAGAACCGCATGATCCCCGTCAAGAGAAAGCTCTTCCGCAAAACATTTTCTCAGTATCGGAAGAAATGTCAGCGGTCCTCCCAGAAAAGCGACACGTCCTTCTATCGGCCGGCCGTGGGAAAGTCCAGACACGACTTGGGCAACCACGGCATGAAACAGGGATAGTGCCGCATCCGCTTTTTCTGCTCCTTCATTCAGCAGCCCCTGGATATCCGTTTTTGCAAAAACACCGCATCTTGACGCGACAGGATACACTTTCGTCCCTCTGCCGGCAAGATCATTAAGTCCCATGGTATCTGTTCCCAAAAGCTTTGCCATATGATCCAGAAACGCACCCGTACCGCCGGCACATATCCGATTAACCCGCTGATCCACCACCGGATGCAGATAAGTGATTTTCGCACTTTCCCCGCCAATCTCAATCACTGCATCCACATCTCTGCCAAAACGGGAAAGATAATCCGACTGTGCAGCAATCTCCGGTATAAAGGACACGCCGAAGCGTTCAGCAATGTCCTCTCCCCCCTGTCCGGTCATGCAAAGAAATGCTTCACTTCCTTCATACACAGCCACCAGATCGGTCATCACCCGTTCCACAGTCTCCATCACACGGCAGTCATGATGAATATACTGCCGCCAAAGAATTTTACCGTCGGTGTCTAAAACGATGCATTTCACTGCCGATGCACCTACATCCATTCCGACATGTATATGTTTTCTCATCTTCTCTCCCGTCAACAGCCTTGAAGCACAGTAAGCCCTTTCTGTATTTTCATTTTGTGCTCATACAAAACACATCTTTCCCTATTATATACTATGAACTTTTTATTTCTTTCAATGAAAATGAAAATAAGCCATCATGGATCGATCTTTTCCATAATGGCTTTTTTCATTTCTCCTGTCAGAAATTAAACTGCGCGGAAACGGCAAAGGTTCTTGATGCACCGAGGCCGATATTATTGCCTCCAGCTGCATACCAGTAATCTTTGTTCAGCAGGTTATAGCACCAGGCGGACAAAGTCACAGGCTGTTTTCCGAAGCGGGTATCCCAGGAAATGCCAAGATCTACCAGTGTCTGTCCGCCAATTTTCAGCGGCTTTGCATAGCTTGCTGTATTCCTGATCAATGTGGATCCCGTATAACTCAGTCGCCCAATGAAGCGTAAATCATCATTGGGTTTGTATACAAGCGCCAAATCACTGCTCCACTTCGGCAGCGCGTCTACTCTCCTTCCGTCATTCAGCCCTTTATAGGTCTTTGTCTGTTTGGCATCCATATAGGACACGCCCCATATATAGCTCCATTTTTCTCCTATGCTGCCGGCTGTGGAAAATTCTATTCCCCTGTTCCTCTGCTGACCGTCCAGTTTATACGTTTCTGTTCCGTCAGCATTTGGAACTGCTATTCCATTTGCCTTTTTAATTTCGTAAAAGCTTAAGGTATTTAATACTGTACCGTTCTTAAATTTGAAGCCAAATTCATTTTGTTTCGTTTTAGACGGTGGGAGAATATCCCCTCTATTGGTATAACGATTACCGACTGAACTTCCTTCTACGAAATTTTCCGTATGACTTGCATAGAAAGATATGTTCGGCGTAAATCTGTATGTCAACCCCAGAATAGGTGCTTTAGCGTGAGATTTAACACGACTGTTATTCACATAATTGTTATTATCCACTTCATGTCCATGATAGCCGAAAGTCAAATGTAATTTTTTATCCGGACTGGAAATAGTATCTATCAAAGTCCATCCTCGCATGATGGAGTTAAAATGATGAGTTACCGGATCCCATACAACCTGCGGTTTTGCAGAAGATGTCCCAGTATAAATATTTCCTGTAATCGAATATTTATTTGCGGCGGTTACATTATTATCTCTGTACCGGCTGAAACGCGTGAAATCTATACTGGCAATCCATTCACTCTTCCAATCGCCAAGCATAAAATTCCCTTTAAAACCCGTATTGAAATAAGTGTAATGATGAAATACAGGCATCTGTGTATAGGTTCCCTTATAATTTCCATTCATATCTTGAAGTACGCGGCCTGACCACTGCTGAAGCCAGCTGGAGTATTTTTCCCAACGCCAGCCGAAATTAGCGAACCAAGTCAGGTCTTTATTCAGATACTGTTCATGATTCAAAATGAAAGTTGTATTTTCATATTTATCATTAGACCATTTCGGAGATAAATTATTCGTATTTTTAGGAACTTTGGGCAGCGCCGGTAAAGATCCTAATCCAATGGTATTCGAACGTCCATACTGGTCATCATAGTCATAACTGAAGAAAATATTGCTCTTGCTCCGCTTTGCCCTATGGTCGATATTGACCGCTATATCCCGTTTCTTATCTTTCGTGCCGTCAACTGCCAGATCTCCGTTTGCATGTAATGCATTAATACGGACCCCCCATTCATTATTGCCGCCAAAGCGTTTTCCCAAGTCTATAGTTTCCGTGAAATAGGAATCGCTTGCCCAGGAGAGTCCTGCACTGAAATTGGGTTTATCCTGTGCTTTCTTCGTTGTTGCACTTACTGTGCCGCCAACAGATCCCGCCATAAATATGCCTACCCCGTTTACACCGATATTAGGACCGGATAGAACTTCCATTTTATCCATATAATTGGTTGGCATGGTCATTTGATGACTCATACTCGGAATTCCGTTAAGCGTCCAACTGCCGCTGCCAGCTGAAAAACCACGAATATACAGATTTGTATCCATAGAACCTTTAGTCGTCCTCACTGATGGAGATAAAGAAAGTGCATCCATTGCACTTCTTCCCGGCTGTGAAAACGTTTCCATGGCCTGTTTTGTAAAAGTCATCTGCTGGAACGGAACATCGAGCACATCCTTTTTACCCAAAGCACCCACTTCCTGTTTCGTCCCAATCAGTCCCGATGCTATCGGCGCGGACTGCGCATTGTCCGCATCATAGCGTTCCCCAACGACATTGACTTCATCCATCTGCCAGACAGCGGAAGCGTCCATTCCTCCGCACACGGCTGCAGATAAAGCCAACATTATGACTGCCAATAATTTTTTTCTTTTCATCATCGTCATCCTCTTTTCTGTTTTCAATCCGCTCCGGATCTGTTTGTTCCTATTATAAAGTAGAGGGTAACCCGCAGGTCAATACTTAATTAGCAAAATATTACAAATTGACATGATTTGTTTATTGTATTTTTAAGTTGCTTCTTATTTTTATGCTTGCGGTAAACAAAAAGCAGGCCTCCCACCTGCCTGCCGCTTTACTGCTATACATCCTCCGGATAAAGTCCCCTGTAAAAAATATCAATGGCATCACTGACGCGCACCGCCGGACATCGGATAGTATAAAAAGGAATGGTATACACCCTTTTATTTAAGACTGCCGGTACCTGTCGAAAGGCCGGATGGTCATACACCCCCTGCAGTACATTTTCATCCCTCTCCGGCACGGACTGGATAAAGATCACGTCCGGTTCTTCCATCATCAGACTTTCAAAACTGAGAATTTCCTCATTCCCCACATCTTCCGCTTCTTTGCCGATCACATCACCACCAAGCCGCGTCACAATATCTCCGGCAAGAGTACGGGGCGTATAAATGTAAAGTCCTTTAGAAAGGGAATTGATGATCAGAACTTTCTGTCTCTTCGGCGAATCCTTTACTTTTTCCATTTTAATCTGTAAATCCTTTTGTATCTTCCCTATGATTTCTTCTGCCTTCCGGTTCTTCCCCACGATCTTTCCCACATCGGAAATATATTTCAGCTCATCTTCAATAACATGTTTTTCCGAAAAATCCGCCATATTAGTCAGCGTCATGTATACCGGCACATTTCTTTGGTGCCAGAAATCCCAAGTTCCGACAGAATTGGCTTTCCCTGTAAAATCAAAAAGCCATCCTAAAATAAAATCCGGTTTCATGGCAAGCGCCTTTTCCTGCCCGATTGTCCGCGGCACTGTCATAGGCAGCTGCCTAAATAAAATCCGGTTTTCTTCCGTCAGATGTCTTTCGTCATCAATGCCGGTCGCTGCAATGATCTGTTCCCCCGCCCCCAGTTCAAGCAGTGTTTCAATGGAGTTCTGCCAGAGTGCAATAATGCGTGTCGGCGGTTTTTGATAAACAGTGCTGACTTTTTTACCTTCGCTGTTATAATTTTCAATCGTTACAGGAAATTCGGCATTAACAATTCGCGCAGCATGATTTTCTTCCCTCCCCGGCGCAGTATGTATCCCGCATCCGGCAAAAATGGCTGCCATGCCTGTGATCAGAACAGATAAAATCAATTTGCGGTACAAACGCATCACATCCTTCCCCATATATTCACAGCTGCCCTGAACAGTTTTTCCCACTCATTTCTTTTTGAGTCTTTTCTTTCTATTATGCTATTATAAAGCAGCGGGTAACTCCCAAGTCAAACCGGCCAGGAGGTTTTATGAAAAGCGGACGAAAATATCTGACTATACGTAAATTCAGCGAATTGACGCACACCACCGTAGACACACTTAAACACTATGATGAAATCGGACTTTTGACCCCTGCTTATATTGGAGAAAATAAATATCGCTACTATCTTCCCGAGCAATCTCTGATACTGACGCGCATTCTCTTCGGCAAACATGCCGGCATCCCGCTGAAGGAGATCCGGAGTTTTATTCACAGCGGCCATCATACGGACGCTATACAGAAGTATAATGAAATCATAAATGACCTGCGGGCCCGCGGAAAAGAAACCGATGCCATAGTCAGCACCATAGATAATCTTCGTTATTATTACAGCTTATCCGAAAAACATCCTCCCAGAACTCTGTTTTCCCTTTACCTTCCGGAATGGTTCATCCTCTTTTCCGAAAAATCAAAAATCGACGCCGCCCATGAATCCTCTTCTTCCGATATCGCAAACGATCTCTTTTTAGAAGGATTTAACGGGCAGAAATGGCCACATTATCTCTTAGGCGTCCTTCTTCCCGAAGAGAATATAAAGACCAGGAATTTCTCTGAAACGAAATATTTCCTGAAAATAGATACACCCCAGCTGTATGACAAAGCAAAAATACGATTCGTTCCTAATGGAGAATGGCTCTGTATGCTCTTTTACAGCAAAGGAAAAGGGCTTTCTGAAAATCTCGGTTTCTACCTGGATACTCTTGAAAAAGAAAAGATATCCGTCAGCGGCGATATATTTATCATGGATGTGGTAAACAGCCTGATTACTTCCAATCCCGACAATTACTGCACGATGATCTACGCACTCAAGGAACGGCAGACCCATGAACAATTCTGACAGAACAAAGATCTTTATCTCCATCAAACTGATCCCGCAGCGGCGGGACGGCACATTCTTCCCTTTCATCCACTTCCAGGAAGCATGTTATATCTTTTTGCAAAAACTGTATCCGCTTTTTCAAAACAGTAAAAACCCGGAAGACATCCACCCCCTGCTGGGCGAAATACTTCTTATCCTGTCCGCCGATACGGAAAAAGATTACCTTCACGCGCTGGATTTGTTTTCTTCATGCAGGCAGATCCTGGAGCTATGCAATGAAATATGCCAGCAGGCAGACTGGAATTTTTCTCTTGACCTTGCGATCGCTGCCGATGCGGGAAGAGCGGAAAAACTCATCATTCCGGGATCCGGCCCGTTTCCGGACGCCGTTGCCTGGACAGGAATCCATGAAGAAAGAGCCTCCCGTATCAGCCACGCCATGGAAAAGGGAGTCCATAAAGATGCCCTGATCACCCACTCTTTTTATAAACACCTGCCTGAAAAAGCAAAAGAGAAATACGCCACCCTTTACTATCTCCACCATATCTGCTGCTATGCCAAATAATAAAAAAAGTAAAGTGCCTCTTCCAAAACACACTTTACTTTTTTATTTTACATTCGATTCATTTCATCTAAGGTAAGGGCAAAACTGCCGGCAAAGTGTTCCAGAAACCAGTCCACTTCTTTCAGGTGCAGATTTTTTAATTTATTTTCCGTTGTGCGGAAAGCTTCTTCAAATTCGCTGTTCCCCGCCTGTATTTCTTCGGCGCATTTCAGGTATGCCGACAACGTGTCCGCCGCTTTCGCCAGCGGCCATAAAGGATCATTTTCCATGTCTAAAATATAGGGGCGGTAGGTGTCTTTCAATTCGTCGGGAAGCGTTTCCAAAAGGCGCCTTCTTGCTTTATCTTCTATCTCTTTATATTTATCATGCAGATCCTCTGTGAAATATTTCACGGGAGTGGGCATATCGCCTGTAAAGACTTCTCCCGCATCATGATAAACAGCCAGCATGGCACAATGCTCCGCATCGCAAGGTTCATGAAAAATTTTTTCACGGATCACTGCAAGTCCGTGGGCAATCATGACGGTCTGCAAGGTATGCTCCGCGTCATTTTCCGGAAAGGAATTCCGCATAAGTCCCCAGCGCTGTATATATTTCATTCTTGCGAGGTACGCAAAAAAAGTGTGCATATTATCTCCCCTTTATTCCACAAAGCCAGAAATGACGAACCGGGCCGCTGCCCTGTCCGATGGGTTCGTCTTTTGCCGCCTCGATAGCGCCGGTAAGATATTCTTTTGCTTCCGCAGCAGCCACCGGCAGTGTTTTTCCTTCCGCCAGTTTGACGGCGAGCGCTGCGGAAAGCGTGCAGCCCGTACCGTGGGTGTTTTTCGTTTTAATCCGCTTTCCTTCATAACGATAAAATTGTTTCCCGTCAAAAAGAATATCTACTGCATCATGCACCCGGTGCCCGCCTTTAACAAGAACCGCGCAGCAGCCGTATTCCATTATTCTTTCCGCCGCGTTTTCCATATCCTTTTCCGTTTTTATTTCCAGTCCCGATAATACTTCCGCTTCGGGAATGTTCGGCGTGATGAGATCCGCTTCAGGAATCAAAATATCTTTATACGTTTCAATGGCTTCTTTTTCCAAAAGAACGGCGCCTGTGGTGGCAACCATAACAGGGTCAACGACAATTGCCGGTCCTTTGTGTCCGCGGAGAAATTCCGCCACTGCCGAAACGATGGCAGGGGTGCTGAGCATGCCCGTTTTGACTCCGTCCGGAGGAATATCGCTGTATACCGCTTCCAGCTGGGCGGTCACCATCTCCACGGGAGTATTCACCACCATGGAAACACCAGTCGTATTTTGCGCGGTGAGTGTGCAGATGCAGCTCATGCCGTAGGCGCCAAGAGCAGCAAAGGTTTTTAAATCCGCCTGTATCCCTGCACCGCCGGAGGAGTCTGAACCGGCAATAGTAAGTAGTTTCTTCATCAGTCTTCCTTTTTCAATTTTTTCAAAGCCGGAGTGAAATAGGCAATGAGTTTTCCCTGTTTCCACGCCATATCATAGTCAACAACGGAGATGGATGCCAAATCGGGTTGAATACCCGCACCTGCCGCTTCAAGAAGGTAGGACTGGAGGAAAGGATGGTGTCCCACTAAGGCCAGCGGTCCTCCGTCCGTCATGAGATGATTCTCAATCCGCCTGAAATCGCCCTGTAAAAGTTCTTCCGTCAGGTGGAGCCCTTCGGCAAAACATTCTTCCGATAAAATCCTCGCCGTCTGGCGGGTACGCATAAAAGGGCTTGCGAAAATGCGGAGCGGCCGGTCTTTCAAAAATCGGGCAAGCATGCGCGATGTGGTCCGCACCTGTTTCTTTCCTTCTTTTGTCAGCCGCCTTTCTCTGTTCGGCACATCTTCCGTCTGGGGAACAGCTTCCCCATGCCGCATAAGAATTAAGTACATCGCTGCCTCCTTATTCCAATTAATTATCTGATTCTTTACCGTTCTTATCTGTATCAGCAGCGGTAAAGAATCTTTTTTCATTATACTGGTCTTTTTCGTCTTTGCTGGTCGCGTATTTCACAGATAAATTTTTCCCGACGGTTGTAAATATCTGTTCCACAGGCCCGCCATTGGCAAGAACTCTGGAAATAGCAGCACGTCCGTCCTTCACCCTGACAAGTGCCGTAATTTCATTCTTCATGGCTGTTTTTGTTTTTCCATTGTCTTCAGGCACCTGTACCCGTTCGGAAAGTTCCACGACGGACAGTTTCTTCAGCTGCTCCGGCGCCATGTACATGCGGTCTGCCGGAAAATTGAAATATACGGTGCCATCCATGATGCGGAGTGCCCGCGTTTTGATATAGTTTCCAGGCGGCTGGGTAAGCTGGGCATGATCAAGAATAAGCGCTCCCTTCTGCCCCTTACTGATCACCAGGTAAATCGTTTCCCCCGTTTCCGGTTCCCGCTCTCCTTCCCACTTCGTTTCTGTTATGGGTACGTTCACCGCTATGTAATTTCTGTCGTAAAAATCCCCTTGAAATTCAATCGCCGCCGGCACCTCATATTCTTCTCCGTCAAGAAGGGTGGAACGGTAATCCGCTCTTGTCCACACAAGAAAGGCAAGCTCAAAAACAGCAGTGATCAGGACGAGAAGCAAACTGTACTTTCTATTCACGGCGCTCCCCTCCTTCCTCCGTTTTCCTTTCCGGCAGATCGGACAAGAACGCCGATTGATCCGCAGGTGTTGCCGGCTGGCGATCCCGTCGTACAGTCTTCCTTCCCGGTTTCCGCCTTATCTTCTTCACGGCATGGGGAAGGAAAGTCAGGCAGCACACAATGATAGCAGCCGCGCCAATGACGAGGAAGAATATTCCTCTTTGTCCGAAAGAAAGCGCCGCATCAAGGACACGCACAGCACCTGCCGCGGCCAGAAGACATCCGCCGATCCACTTCAACAGGTTGGAATCGCTCCAATACCCCCTCCCGATAACTGCCACGGCAAGAAACGCGGCAAAGATGGATACAAAGATAGCAGAAGACACACCGGTTGTTTCAAAAACGGCAAGGGATGCCGCCACAAGCATAATAAAAGGCGTAAGACCTCCGAGGGCAGCCAGCCGGTCCCTTTTGATACCCATCCGGGTAAGCAGGACAGCGTCAATGGCAAGAATGACAAAAAACAAAATCCATAAGGTCCAATTTCCCGAAATGCCTTTCCACACGGAACTCCAGGAACCCTCCAGCAGAACACCGAACACGGCCGCGCCGCCAAAGAGGCGAAGCGCTTCCGCCGCCGCGCCCCAGGAAGAAAGCATGCTGCCTGCCATCCAGGTAAGCGCTGCCGCAAGGGCAAAAAACATCGTCTGCCATAAAAGGTTGGACGCGGTCCAGTAAATAAGGAGAAGTACGCAGACCGCCCAAAACCATGAGTAACAGACGACCGCTTTATGACGCCGTTCTCCCAGAAGCCGCACCAGGAGGGGAAGCGCCAAAACAAGAAACACCCATGCCGCCGCTTCCGGCCATCCCCGGTACGGTGATAAACGGTACACAAGAACAGACGACGCCATATAGACCATACCGAGTCCTGCCGTAGGAAACGCCCAGCTCATCAGAAGAAGGAATACGCAGGACACCGCTGCAAGAACAAACCAATCCCCCGACAGCCTGAAAGACTCATTTACCATCCATACGGCACACAAGACCGCCACGCCATGAAAAACACCGGCCGCCTCCCGAATAACATCAGGCACGCGGTGGCGGTAAGAAACGGAAGGAAGAAGAGAAGACAGATCTTTTCCCTTATTTCCCGCCGCGGCATTTTCTTCGATTCCGCTTCCGGCAGAAACCGTTCCCCCTGTTTCCCCGGAAAGCAGCTCTGCTGTGTTTTCAGCTTCTTCTAAGCGGACGCTTTCTGCCGGAATTCGATCCATCACAGGGCGATCCTGCCACAAAATCGCCGCAATAATAAGAATGGACAGCACCAAAGGCACAAGGGCCATCATAAACTGCTCATCCTGAGAAAGACCGTTCCATACGCCGGCGCAGATGAAAATCAGACCGGTGAGGAAACATACGGCAGCCAGCACGAAAAGCCCTTCGCCATGAGAATGGCGTTCTTCATTCCTGTATAAAGAAATAAGAGAATCTCCCGCTTCACGGGTAATAATTTCTTCCTTCACCCAACGGGGTATTTCTTTTTTCAGCCATTTAAAGTGAGTCATAACTTAACTCCCGCCTGTCAATAAAAAAGCAGTGATGAAAAGAATTCCGTTTCCACCACCGCCGAGTCTTAAATTATTTTACGATAAGCACGGGATACTTGCCCCGGCTTACGATATAGCTGGAAACCGATCCCATGAAAATGCCCTTCAGCGGACCGAGTCCCCTGCTTCCCATGACGATGAGGTCGCACCCTTTATCTTCAGCAATACTGAGAATGACCGGTCCGGGCGAACCGATTTCAAAAACCGTTTCATGCGCCACACCTTCAGGAACCATAGCGACGGCTTCTTTCAAATCGCGGCGGCACTGCGCTTCCAGATCCTCTGAAAGCTTGGAAGTAAGGCAGCCTTCCGCAATGGATACCTGGTCAAAATTGCTCATGGCGGAAACCATATTGCACACAGACACGATGTAAAGCTTCGTACCCTCGCCCGCAGCCGCCAGATCCGCAGCTTGCGCCATCGCCTTTTTCGCGTGGGCAGAACCGTCATAAGGAACAAGAATATTCTTATACTTCAACATAGAAATCCCGCCTCTCTTTTCTTTTGAAGGATTTTATTTTTTTCATTATACCATGAATATTCCTGACTGCGTATTTCTTTTTATTCATTTCTCTTATAAAGAAAATACATCAGACTCCGGTTTCCGGTCTGTGCTGTGACTGTCTCTTATACACATCTCCGAGCCCACGAGACATGCGCAGATCTCG